>Ga0164297_10001552_pt1 | contig 24146 bp, 22 predicted proteins | sample GEODES058metaG_FD_113539 | JGI IMG/M metagenome (GOLD analysis project Ga0164297, IMG submission 113539) | Dystrophic lake water microbial communities from Trout Bog Lake, Wisconsin, USA - GEODES058 metaG | ecosystem: Environmental > Aquatic > Freshwater > Lake | place: USA: Trout Bog Lake... | reverse complement strand
TTCGTTCATCGCTTGAATGAAGTGGTTGCGATGTTGGAAAAGAAAGAGTTATTGCCGGCGCTCTTCTTTGTTCTGAGCCGAAAGCAATGTGAATCCTATGCGTCAAAAATAGAACACAGTCTTCTGGATTCATCTGATACTGCCACAGTGAAACATATTATTACCTTTCATCTCCATCGTCATATGAAAGACTTAGAGAAAGTTCCACAATATCATCAAATCTATGAATTATTAATTCGTGGAGTGGCATTTCATCATAGTGGCTTGTTACCCATTCTGAAAGAAATCATTGAGATTCTATTCACGAAGGGATTTGTGAAGTTGATGTTCTGTACTGAGACATTTGCGGTGGGCCTGAATATGCCGACAAAAACAGTGTTGTTTGCTGGTTTCAAGAAATACGATGATACGTATGGCTCGATGCGCATGTTACGAAAGGATGAATATTTCCAGATGGCAGGTCGAGCAGGACGACGAGGAAAGGATGATAAGGGTGTAGTGATTTACTTGCCGGATCGTGAACCTGTTTATCCTGAGGAAATGGAAATGATGATGAAAGGATCCCGTCAGCCGGTTCAGAGTCGCATGGATTTCCATTATGACTTCCTTTTGAAAACGCTCCAATCATCGGCACCAAATCAATCACTCAAATGGCTTGAACTCATGGAACAGAGTTATTGGTTTCAGCAACGTCAGACCGAAAAAGAAGAGGTAGAACAGAAATTGATGGAATGTGTAGCGGAAAAGCAGAAATTGAATCTGATGGAGCCATTCCTGACAGGATGTGTGAAGCGAATTCAATTGGAGAAAAAGATTAAGGCGACTGTGAATGCGGAACGCAAACAAGTTCAAAGAGAATTGGATAGTTTGAAGAATTCACAGATGGGTCCAAAGTGGACAAAGGCAATGGCTGATTATCATATTCTAGAGTCATTAGAGCATGAACAGAAAGAACAAGAAAAACAACTTGCGGAATTGGAACAGCACCAACATAACATTCAACCAGTCGTCGATTTCCTACATCATCTTGGATACCTTCGTCATAACGATGCTCAAACATTGACAAATGAGGATATGGGGCTAAAGGCGATTTTAGCAACAGAGGTGAATGAGGGTCATCCGATTCTTATGACAGAACTCTATGTAGAGCGGACTCTTCATGAGTTATCAGGAGATGAGCTGGTTACTGTACTCGCCGCATTCCAAGAAAAGAAAGAAACAGAGGAACAGAAATCACTATCGGAGCTTCATGTCAATGCGAAGGTAGTTCATGCGCTGAAAACAATTGAACAAATGGCGAAATCCTTTCAGGAAATCGAACAGAAAATTGGATATCCAGTAGAAGGGTATTGGAACACTTCTACTATGATGGTGGAGCCAGTACAACGATGGATGGAAGGCGAGCATGCATCCGTCATTTGCGCAGAGTATGATATCTTTGAAGGTAACTTTATTCGAACCATTCTCAAAATTGCGAATATGTTAGATGAATGGTTGTCGATGGCTACTTACTGCCAACACACGGAACAAGTAGAGAAAATCACGGAGGTCAAATCTCGCTTGATTCGTGATGTAGTTGTGTCAGACAGTTTGTACTTGCGACTCTAATGACGCTTAGTATAACAACGGGTACGCTTATTTTTCTTTCGTGTTCCGCCCAATCGTTGTTTACTTTTTACAAATACACCAGGAAACGCATTATGTAATTCAGACACATTAATAGAACGTTGAAATAAACCACCATTTTCAATTGGCAAATTTCGAATTCGTTCAAATGAGATTATATTTTGTTCAGGTGTAACATGTCCTGTATATCGATTAAAAAATCGGTCGGTTGTTGTATTCGCAAGAAGAGGATTAAAGATTTCGTCGTTTTCCGCATGATTTGATACGGCCTTTATGCCACGAATCTTCTCAATATTTTCAGGAGTACCAATTGGCAATGCTTCTCCAAAATCAATTAGAACACATCGTTCTACTATATTGTCTCGTTGAACAACATATACATTTTTCGGTTTAAGATCACGATGTACATAACCAGCCTTATGTAACGCATGAACACATTGTTCTAATGATGATACAATGATACTTGAATCTTGTTGGTATGTTTCGCTATTTTTATTTTTTTGAATCCAGACATTAAGAGGCAATCCTGGCAGATATTCAAAAACAAAATATGCCTGAAATTCATATTTCATATTCATTACATTGTAAAATAGATACGTTCCAATACATTTTGAGACGTATTCAGGTATCTTTTCAGTAAGTTCGATATTAACATTCAATTCATGTTTAATAGATTGAATCGTTTCAATGATCTTTTTCTGTTGTTTTTCTTTTTGATTTTCTCGCGATGTAAAATTACCTGAATCTTTCATCGATTTAATGATATAACGCGGACCATTGGAATCTCGATAAATAAATGCCGTTCCAGATGATCCCTCCCAGGTTTCCTTTGGTAATGAATGATATTGTGCTAGATTGTCATAAAAGGATAATGGAATTGTTCCAGTAATAACGGTTGATTCTAATGTACTTTCACTCCAATTAGGATGTCTGGTCATCGCTGTAATACTAGGAACAACCGTCATAGTAGATAACGATGAAATAATATTTTTAATGTTTTTTTCAACATTACTATTTGCCAATAATAAACGAGAAGAATCTGGAAGTTTGTTGACATATGCCCTTATTTTTGTTTTACGTGTAATACCCTTAAAAGACTTCAAATCTTTTATGATATCATTCACTGTTTTTTCAGCCATCTTCTATTCTATCTTTTTATTTATTCCACGACTGAAAGAGTTTTTCAATTGACTCGCGAATGGGGATAATGTTTGGACAAAGTTCAAGTAATCGAGAGGAATCGAGTTCATTATTGGAGCGTTCGGATAATAGAATCTTAGCTTGTTCTTCAATCGTAAAATTCTTCCATGTAAATGATGGATCTACATATTTTTTGTATAATTCTAAAATCTCATTATGAGAAATAGTACCTGGATTGGTAAGATTAACCGTACCAGTCGTTTGTTGAGTGGCAAGTTGAATCATAATCGGAATCATATCTTCTAATACGGTCATACTGTTGGGAATGCTACAGATTTTTTCATAAGTGGTAATTTTTGTAATAAAATTACGATGATGATGAAATCCAACAATCGGCATACGAATACGAAGATTTAAGACGGAATCGGAGAAGAAATGCATAAGACGGTCAGTGAATCCTTTAACAGTAGAGTATCCACTTCCAAAAAAATTAGGAAGACTTTCTTCAGTAAAATTTGTTTCACCTGGACGGTCAGTAAAAATACAACCAGTACCAAGATACGTAACGTGAATACCATATTTTTTGCCTAGAATAGCAAGAACAAGAGGTGCATACAAGTTATCACGGACATTTTCTACGAGTTTACCCTTTTGTTCCAAGTAGTCTATGGTGGAATAACCAGGTCCATGAGTACGCCCAATGAAGCAGAGAATTCGATCTGGTTTAGTGTATTGAATCTCTGCTTCTACATCCTTCTCATGATCCGCACGTGCCCGCGCTTCGATAACCCTTTCACGATTAGAACGAAGAATTGCGGTTACCATTCCACCAATCCATCCCTCACTTCCATAAATAAGCCACTTCATATTAATACTATGAAGACATATATTGTTTAGATTCTTTACTAATAAGTTAACCATCTAAAGAATGACACTAACTAATAACTAAAGATGTCACGTGTATGGTATGAGCTTGAGATTTTGGCACAGGATGCATCCCAGGAGTTTTATCCGATTGCGATGATGAATCGCAATGATTCAAATGCTGGATTTGATTTGTTTTCGTCGGCAGATGTTCATGTGGAGCAAACACCGGTCTTGATTCCGTTTGGAATCACGGTGCGTCTGTTGAAGGTAGAGCCGATGCCAAATGGTACATCAAATGATGTAGTGAAGACAGATAGCCACTTTTTGTTGATGCCACGTTCATCTATTTATAAGACGGGTCTGATGATGGCAAATTCAACAGGCGTCATTGATAAGAGTTATCGTGGTGAGCTCAAAGCCCCGGTTTGGTCTATGACAGGTAATTCAACGGTTCAAAAGGGCGAACGTTTGTTTCAAATTGTCGCACCTGATATGGGATGGATTCGTCATGTTCGCCTAGTTGATTCACTTCCTGATACAGAGCGTGGAGCGGGTGGATTTGGTTCGACTGGAAAGTAATTGATATAAAGCATATAAATACAATATTCATAGAACGATGAGAAATCATTTTAATGAATGTTTTGATAAGCATAGTTTTCAAGAATTAAATAGTATCGATTTGTCGATTTTATCAAGAGCAATTTCGTTTTATTCTACAAAATATACACATACAAACCCTATCTTTTTTGATGTAGGAACCAATGCGGGTAGTTTTGTAAATGCGCTTCAACAGGCAGGAATTACACAACAGATTTATTGTTTTGAACCCCATCCAGTGATTAGTGTAAAAACAAAAGAAACATATCCATACGTGATAATGAATCAACAGTGTTTAGGAAATGTGAATAGTATGATCGATATTTATATTCCAAAATGGAGTGTTGGCCTCAGTAGTATTATAAATCGACCTGTATTTTCTACATTAAATCAAGAGATAGATATACTAAATGTAAAATGCGAGACAATTGATACATACTGTGAGAAAAATAATATTGATTATATTAGTTTGATTAAAATCGATGTAGAAGGAGCAGAAAAAACAGTTATGGAAGGAGCATCGCGTATGTTACAACAAAATAAAATTGTATGTGGACTATTTGAAGTAGGTCAAACCTTAACAGATGCGCAAACAAGTGAGCAAGAAATTATTGAAATGTTAGAAGAATATGGTTATGTAGTAGATAATACATTTGAGCAGGCAAACTATCTGTTTTACTTACCATAATATAAAGAATTGTGATATCATATGTATAAGATGAAATTATTACACATTCAATGGGCTCATCCACGTAATGTTGAATTTATGGTACGAGCATGCCATGAATTCAATATTGAGTATCATTATACAGACGACCCAAATCCACAAGATCAGCAATATGATATGATTTGGTCACCATCTAATTGGATCAATCCAGAATGTTATCCAAATTCAAAGATTTTATTTGGCCCCCATTTCTGGGTGTTTCCTACTGCGGATCATCCTTTTTTTATTCATGCAAAGCCAGAACATGCTTCTCGATGTATCTATGTTTGTCTAAGTGACTGGGTAAAATCATTATATGAAGAGTTTGTTCCAATCACTACCATTCCATTTGTACCGTTCCCTTTTGGATTATCGATTGAATCAAAACAAAAAACAATTGAATATGATTGTATGATTTATTATAAGGCACGACATCCTTCCCATCTTGATTTCGTAACTCATTTTGTAAAAGAAAAAGGACTCCATTATAAAGTATATCAATATGGCTCCTATGAACGCAATGACTATATTTCTAATGTACGTAATGCGCGTTTTGTAATTTGGATTGGATGTCATGAATCACAAGGGTTTGCATTAGAAGAATGTTTAGCTACAAATACACCAATATATGTATATGATGTTAGATCTATGAAGGATGAATATGTAAATGGATATTACCCTTATCATCATCATTCACAACAGATGTTGGCAACTTCTGCTCCCTATTGGAGTGATATGTGTGGAATGAAAGTACATTCAAAGGAAGAGTTTGAAACACGATTTACTGAATTTATAGATAAAGTACCAACTTATCAACCTGAGAATTATGTACAATCTGCGCTAACAGATCAAGTCTGTTTTCAACGGATCCTAAATCGACTGTATCGCATAGAAGACCTTGTAACACATCGCGGAACGCATGTTGAAATGGTTCAAAGACTCGATGGAACAATCGCATGTTATATGGATGGAGAAATTCAAAGCTGTGAATCAGATGAAGCAGTGTATCACGAAGCACTAGTTCAACCTGTGATGTTAGCGGTATCGAATCCAAAGAGAGTATTGATTGTAGGAGGAGGAGAAGGAGCTACCTTGCGAGAAGTGCTGAAATGGCCCACTGTAGAAAAGGTAGATATGATTGATTGGGATAAGGATATACTCCATTTATTTCAGACAAAATATCCTCAGTGGGCGAAAGGGGCATGGAATGATCCACGTGTTACGATACGAACCGATGATATTATGGAGGTCATAAAAGAGAATCACGATCAAACGTATGATGCGATTATTGTGGATTTGTTTGATCCAACAGAAGAAACACTGCCAGCAATGAAAACAATTCTTTTGAATCTAAGTCATTGGGTTGTACAAGATGGTTCAATGGTAGCGTATATGGGAATGAAACAAACTCTACTACCTGATCAAGAATGGTTTAAGAGGACGCTTCAAATGTATGTTCATGAATCGATGACACAATATTATGCGTATATACCCTCATTTGAGGGTAATAGTTTTTTCTTGTTATTCCATTCTAGTGCGTAGAAGGTGTTTTCCAAGGAGTGTATTCTTTTGATTCCTCTTTATGGAAAATAGGCTGGAAAGTAGTAATGGGTACAAAAATACCTTTGTCTTGTTGTTCACGTTGTTTAATCAAATCATTTAAGCTTTTCTGATTTTCGTCATGTAATGCTTTATTACTAGGACGATCTGCGACGGACATTTTATGTTTATCAAACTTGCGCATTCCACATACAAATCCACTCATGTTTCTCAATCCTCCGATTTAAAATTTGAGGATCGATCTACATTCAGAATAAATCACACACCATGGATCATCTTACCAAACTTTGGGGCAATCCGCTTGATCAACCTCCTTCCTCTCTTCGGGGGATTCTTCAAACCACCGATCAAGATCGGTTTGTGATCTTGAGTGACACGGGCGATCAACTCCATGAATTCAAAGGCTCTAAAGCAGCGAATAAATGTCTTCCAGGGGATCATGTGGCATGGGTAAACAATCAATGCGAATTGGAATTGCGAGATCAGCATCCATTGATCGTTGGAACCTTAGAACTAACCAGTAAATCAACATATGGTATGACCAAACGCAAACATTTAATGTATCTCTTTACTCCCTATGACAAAAAATATCCTCATTTCATTGTCGGATCGTCGGAAACGGATCGATCACAGAATCGGATTGCATTGATTACATTGGAAGATTGGACAGGGACCTTTCCAAGAGGATCGATTCAACACATGCTTGGACCATCGGGATCGGATCACGCGGAGCGAGAAGCATTGATCTGGCAAGCGTGCCCTTGGAGATATCCGAAATATAATTATCAAGCCACGCTTCATTCAAATTATCCTCGTACTCATCTTACAGGTTATACCTTTCACATTGATCCAGAAGGATGTCGAGATGTGGATGATGTGTTTACCTTTGAAAAGATAGAGAAAGGGTGGAATGTAACAATTACAATTAGTGATGTCGCATCATATATTGAAGATGGAGATGCAGTGGATATTATGGCTTCATTGATTGGTCAAACGTTGTATGATACAGATGGAAAAGTCCTACGTCCCATGCTCCCCACAGAGTATTCAGAGAAGACATGTTCTTTACTTCCAGGAAAAGACTCACATGGCATTTCATTACAATTTGTATGGGATGGTCAAACCATTTCGGATAAAAAATGGTTTCATTCGACGTTGCGAGTGAATACGACCTATTCCTATGAGGAGTTTCAAATATGCGATTCACCTTATCGTCAACCACTTCGTGACATTGCGACTTACCTTGCCGGCGAGCCAACGGATGACGCGCACGACTGGGTGGCACAAATGATGATTCTCTATAATACAGAAGCAGGACGAATGTTAAAAACATCAGGTCAAGGAATTCTGCGACGTCATTCTGCTCCGAATCGTGAAAAACTAGAGAAATATAAGACTCATCTTCCAGAATTAGAGAAACTGGCATTTTCCTCTGCGGAGTATTGTTTGGCAGAAGAAACGGATACGCAACACTATGGTCTTATAACAGATACCTATGCGCATGCTTCTAGCCCCATTCGTCGATATGCGGATTTGGTGAATCAACGCGTGTTATCATTATTGATTCAAGGAAAAGATGATCGTTTTATTGTTCCTCAGGCAATGTATGATATGAACCTTCGTGGAAAAGCAGTTAGACGATTTCAGAGAGACATTGATTTCTTACAAGCAATTCAAACAGGAAAGACAACCTTTCAGGCAATCATTATGGACCATATTCCATTAGACAATGGATGGATCAAAATCAAACTCTATGTTCCTATGTGGAAACGTATGATCTCTACTCGATATCAGATTGTATCTGAAAATATTGTTTTATCGCGTGATGAAACTCGTGAGATTGATATTACATTATATCGTGAAGTACAAATTCAATGTGCCTTTTCACCAAATGCGAGAAATTGGAAAGAGCGTGTTGTCATCAATTTATTATAATATAAACACTGTATATATTTTTATTAACAGAATGGATGATATGATATTTGATTTTCACATATGGCTTAATTATAGGCAACCAACGATGCCTGCGAATCGATGTCCATTATACCATGTTGTTCAACAACGCAATCGTAAAATTTACCCTTTTATCCAATATATTCATTCTTTTTTTAAATAATACTATCAAAATTGGATTGTATATGAAATCGGTAAAATTGACGCGAGAAAGAGTCTAGAGCTTAGACAACAGTTTCTATCTCCAAGACAGAATGCCTGCAGGTTTCAATCAAGCTTCTTCTGATATCGAGTCGGTGGTTGGCGTTCAGTTCAGTATCCTTTCCCCTGAGGAGATTGAGCGCAGTTCGGTGGTAGAAATCACCTCGCAAACCCCGTATGAAGGTAACGAGCCAAAGATCGGTGGCCTCTTTGATCCTCGCATGGGTGTCTTAGAAAATGGAAAAACGTGTCGTACCTGCGGTCAAACGAATCATGCGTGTCCCGGTCATTTTGGCCATTATCGCCTGACTCGTCCCGTGTACTACATCCAGTTTCATGGCATGATCATGAATGTTCTGAAGTGTATCTGTATCCGTTGCTCAAAACTTCGAATTGACAAGGAACTTCACAAGGATCTTCTTCTTCGAAAGGGAGAGGCGCGCTGGAAGGAAGTTCTTGCATTGTCTTCCAATATCAAGCGTTGCGGTCAGGAGTGTGAAGATGGTTGTGGTGCGCCTCAACCAGATAAGTTTACCCGCGAAGGCATTGCTCGTATTGTGGCGCATTATAATGAATTGAAACAACAACAACCGTTGGAAGTGGAGTATGTTCATCGTCTGTTCCGCCGTATCAGCGATGAGGATGTCGACTTCATGGGTCTGAGCCGTTACTGGTGCCGTCCGGATTGGATGATTTGTACGGTTCTGCGCATTCCGCCGCCACAAGTGCGCCCGTCGGTCGTCCAGGACAACAACCAGCGCTCAGAGGATGATTTGACCCACAAACTCTTTGATATCATTAAAAATGACAAAACCCTACAATCAAAAATCGAAGGCGGCTCAAGCAAAAATGTCATTGATGAGATGACGAATGTGGTCCAATATCACGTGGCGACGTTGGTGGACAATGAGATTCCTGGTGTGGCGCCGTCGGCGCAGCGCAGTGGTCGTCCGCTCAAGTCCATTCAACAGCGTCTGGGTGGCAAGGAGGGACGTATTCGTTACAACATTCAGGGCAAGCGTGTGGAGTTCTCGGCTCGTTCGGTCATTACACCGGATCCGAACTTGAGTGTAGCGGAAATCGGTGTTCCGTTGGAGATTGCGATGAACTTGACCAAGCCGGAGCGTGTAACGCCTTACAACTTGGACATGCTCTACAAGCTGATTCAGAATGGACCTGACAAGTGGCCAGGTGCGAAGACCATTGTGCGAAAGGACGGTCGCATGATTTCGTTGAAACACGTGAACACGAAGGAGATTGTCTTGTACAACGGAGATGTGGTGAATCGCCACTTGTTGGATAAGGACATTCTACTGTTCAATCGTCAGCCGACCCTTCATAAGATGTCGATGATGGGTCACCGAGTGAAGGTGCTACCGTACAAGACGTTCCGCATGAATGTTCTCTGTACTCGTCCTTACAATGCCGATGGACATCGGGAATATAAAGCATAGACATCATAGAGAGATAGAAAGATGTCCGGCGTAATTTATCAGATTATTTGTCAGTCAACGAAGATGGCCTATATTGGCCAAGCTACACAATATAAATACAAACAAGGCAAGCCATACAACTATGGAGCATCGGGTCGTTGGAACGACCATGTCGCAAGTTCAAAGTCTCGAGAGACTCCCTTGTGTCAAGCCATAAAGCAGTATGGACGAGATGATTTCAAAGTAGAAGTTCTGGAAGAAGGACCTCTAGAAACCCTTGATGAAAGAGAAGCACAGTACATCTCCGAACGCAATACCACGTATCCAAATGGATACAATGTAGCATCACATTCACGAAACCGTCATCGAGAAACATCGAATCTTCATGTATTCTACGAAGGCAAAGTGAGGTCGGCCATCATCTCTCCCATTCGAAAGAATGGTGAACTGAAATTGGCATACGTGTACCTTACATTGAATGATGATACGCAAGAACGATTAACGTTTGGACAAAAAGGAGATGGTACCTACGAGGATACAATTCAAGAAGTAACGCAGTTTCTTGAACAATTACAGTGTCCTTATACTACATCCACTGCGAGTAGTACAGTGCTATCTGAGAAGTACGCTTCAAAGCTGGAAGAGTTCAAGGATAAAGAAATTACCTCGGTTCGTATCACAAGTGCATCCAATTTGATTGCGGTCTATATTGGAACAAGTGAGATGAAATTGAGCAAGGAACATAAACGGATTTGCTTCGGAGGAAAGACAGTTTCAAAAGAAGATGCCTATGAGATTGCTAAACAATTCGTGACTGAATTAACTATATCTGAAAATGTGCTACATGATTCCATTCAATGTCGGCAACAGGTGACTGCTTGATAGGGTGTTGTACCATCTATCAGGGAAAACAGTGTAAGTACAACTATGGGTTATCACTCTCCATGATAATCTGTAATATAATCATCTAGTGTCAAGGGCAAATGCCCGAGATGCGAGACCCTCAAATTCAGGGAAACCCCTAAAGCTTATGACTACGAACCACTCTTTGAAAAGAGGGTGGGGCAGCGGATAACGACCGCAACGAGAACGTAACAACGTCATGAGATGTGAGCCGTGCGAGGTAAACAATGGGCAATCCTGAGCCAAGTGCTAAGGTATCGGTAATACGATTCTATGCATGCTGTGCAACGAGTAGATGTGGGTCGGTTTTCGACTACGGGAAATCCGTATTAGAAGGCTTAAGGTGTATTCTAGTCCCTTTCCGAAAGGTAAGGGTAGTAACGTTTGATGGAGACGAAATGAACGCGCATATCCCTCAGAGCTATGAGGCAACAGTAGAACTAGAAGAAATAGCGGCTGTGCCACACCATATTATTACACCCCGTCATGCGAAGCCAATGATTGGTGTGTACCAGGATACGCTGGTAGGTTCATATCGTTTGACTCAGCCAGGCATTGAGTTCACACAACGAGAGTTTATGAACTTGATGATGTGGAACAAGCGATTTGATGGTACGATGCCGACGGCACGTATTCAGGATCGTAAGCGATGGACGGGTCAGCAGGTACTGGGCGCATTGATGCCACCAATTAACTTGGAAATGTCAAACAAATCATTTGATAAAGATAAGGGCGATACGAGCGACTCCATTAACTATGTGAAGATTGTTCAAGGTGATATCACACAAGGTGTGGTGGATGGTGACATTTATATGAAGCCATCGAAGGGTATCATCCATGTAGCGTACAATGACCATGGTCCGAAGGAGACGGTTGATTTGCTGGATTCGTTACAAAATACCGTTGAAAACTTCCTCGTACTGAACGGATTCAGTGTGGGTATCAGCGATTTGATTGCTGATGAGGAGACAAACAACACCATTCGTGAAAAGATTCAAGAACGTAAAAAGCAGGTCGAACAGGTGATTCTCCAGGTTCACTTGGACTTGTTCGACAATAATACAGGAAAAACCAATCAACAGGAATTTGAGGACCAAATCTTTGGCATTCTCAATCAGGCTACTTCCGATGCGGGTTCGACAGGTCAGCAGTCCTTGTCGAGTGAGAACCGATTGTTGGCAATGGTCCGTTCTGGTTCAAAGGGTGAGCCATTGAATGTGGCGCAGATGATGGCCTGTCTGGGTCAGCAGGCCATTGAAGGTAAGCGTGTTCCGTATGGATTTACGGATCGCACCCTTCCGCATTATAAGAAATACGACGATAGTTCGGAAGCACGTGGATTCATTGAGTCCTCCTTTATTCGTGGTCTAACTCCGCAACAGTTCTTCTTTCACGCCATGTCAGGCCGTGAAGGTTTAATTGATACGGCTGTGAAGACTGCTGATACAGGTTATATTCAACGTCAGCTGATTAAGTCGATGGAGGACCTCACGGTTCAACACGATGGAACGGTACGTGATACAAATAACAATATTATTCAATTCCATTATGGCGAAGATGGTATCAACCCTGTGAAGATTGAGATTCAGAGCTATCCGATTGGAAAGCTATCACATGAGTCGATTCAAATGGAGTTCGGTATGCGAAATGTAGACTGGAGTACTGTACTCAAGGATGGCGTAGTTCGTGAGAATGATTCAGGTATCTTGGCGGAATATGTCGATGAGTTAATTCATGACCAGTTCATGATGGTAGAAGAAGTATATCAGAAGAAATCACTGGATGGTGGAAGTGTATTTGCTCCTGTGAATCTGGCGCGTTGGATTCTAAACATTCGAAACCGATTTGCGTTGAAGAAGGATGAGAAGACTGACTTGACTCCGAAGATGGTATTGGATGGTCTTCGCAAGGTGATGGACCGCACCCATCCGCACCACAAGATTTGGTGTGCGTTGTTGCGATTCCATCTTGCCCCGCATAAGCTTATTATTGAGGAGCGCTTTACGAAGGATGCATTCGAGGTTCTGATGGAGTTGATTGTGGTAAGTCACATGAAGTCATGGGTTCAGCCAGGTGACCAGGTGGGTATTGTGGCGGCCCAGTCGATTGGTGAGCCGGCTACACAGATGACATTGAATACCTTTCATCAAGCAGGTGTAGCTTCGAAATCTGCGGTGACTCGAGGTGTACCTCGTCTGCGTGAGTTGTTGAAGGTGACACAAAATCCGAAGGCGACTTCGCTAACGATTTACATGAAGCCAGAGTATCGCAATAACAAGGAAAAGGCGCGTGAGGTTGTACAGGATTTGGAATTGACTGTTCTGCGTAACATCACAGACAAAGTGGCGATTTACTGGGATGAAAAGGATGAAACCACTGTGGTGGAGGAAGATAAGGAGCTGATGAAGTTCTACCAGTTGTTTGAGCAGGGCTTACTGGATGATGAGGAGGTTGATAAAGAGGCATTGTCGAAGTGGGTGCTCCGTCTGGAACTCAACCGCGAGGAGATGTTTAATCGTAACATTTCCATTCAGGAGGTCGTATCGGTCATCAAGACACAGTTCAGCAGTGAGGACATCAATGTCGTGTATAGCGATTATAACTCGAGCAAGCTAGTCATGCGTATTCGCATTCCTAACAAGTCAGACAAGGATCGTGACACTTCATCGCAGTTGGATGATTTCACAAATCTGAAGAAGTTTCAGAACAAGCTGTTGAATAGCATTGTGATTCGTGGTCTACCAGGTATTAAGGCGGTTACGTTTCGTAATGACAAGCAGTATGTGGAAATGAAGAATGGCAAGTATGAGCAGGTCGAGCAGTTTGTATTGGACACAGATGGCTCTAACTTTATTAAGGTCATGAATCATCCAGCGGTAGATGGCACGAAGCTGTATTCTACCAACGTATGGGATGTCTATGAAGTCTTAGGAATTGAGGCCACTCGTGCGATTCTGTTTAATGAAATCAATGGTCTATTTGAGAGTGTAGGTGTGAACTATCGACATCTGTGTTTGTTGTGCGATGTGATGACACGATTTGGTCGTTTGATGTCGATTGATCGTTATGGCATCAACAAGAATGATATTGGTACATTGGCAAAGGCATCATTTGAAGAGACAGAGAAGATTCTGTTGAAGGCTGCATTGTTTGGTGAGGTAGACCCTGTGACGGGTGTATCGGCAAACATCATGATGGGTCAGGCGATTCGTGGTGGAACGGCATTCTCACAAATCTTGCTGGATGACCAGATGTTGCCTGAATTGTTGAAGGAGATTGATGTAGAGAAGAATAAGCTCGAGGATGAAGAAGAGGGTGATTTGTCACAGCTGGATGAATCGAGTATCCCGCTATCAGATCCTTGCGCGAAGACACAATTTCAGATGAATATGGTCATGCCACAAGCAAAGGCAATGATGGACGAGGACGACATTGAAGTCAATATTCTGGCATAAATTAACTTATATAATAAAATATATATCTAATAAAATAATGACATACTATTTTTATTAGGTATAAAGGCCGACAACGATGATAGGTTATGGAATCACAGGCTCTACATGAACATTCTTGGGAGAGCATTCGATTGTATGGAAGAACTCAAATACTAGGAATACCTATTTTAGAATCGAATCAACAAGAACATGTGTTAAGTGAAGAAGAAAAATCACTTCATAAGTGTCGAAATCGAATCAATGTATATGAAGAGACTCTGTTGAATGGTAGAAATTGGGAATACTATAAGAAAATTGTAAATCCATATGAACTTGTATATACGCAGAAGAAATATCAGAATTTTCCTGAATCCATGTGTTTTCTAAAACCACTCTCCCGTTCCTATTTTAAAATGATTGAAATGGCAGATTTGATTCACTTTTTTCAGATGTTTCCAGGGGAGAGTATTCGAAGTGCGCATGTATGTGAAGGGCCAGGAGGATTTATTGAGGCGCTATTTGAAGAAGCTACAAAATACAATCGTAAAATGCATATGAGTATCGCAATGACACTGAAATCAAAACGAACAAATGTTCCAGGATGGAAACGAGCTACCTATTTTTTACAGAAAAATAAGAATGTTCGTATTATTTTTGGAGAGGATGACACAGGAGATATCATGAAACCTGAAAATCAACAATATTTTATTGATTATGCGACAAATGTAGAATATGGTGGTAAAGTTCATATTTTTACAGCAGATGGTGGATTTGATTTTTCATGCGATTATACGAAACAAGAGCAAATGGTATTTCCATTATTATTGGCATCTGTAAAAATTGGTGTAGAGACATTGAAAGTAGGTGGCGTATTTATACTAAAACTATTTGATTTCTATGATGATGCAACGGTAGACTTGCTATTTTTCTTGTCCCACTTTTTTGAGGAATGGACATTATATAAACCAGGAATGAGTCGTCCATGTAATCCAGAACATTATTTTATTGGTAAGGGATTTATTGGATGTTCGGATCATGCATTAGATGTACTTCGGTTATGGTGTAGTATGGTAGAGAATCATCAGCCATTGGATCAGTTATTTCAAGTCGATCGTAGTACAAACTCATTTTATGGAACGATTGATCAATTGAGGAAAAAATCGTTCCATACACAAACGGCGTATCTGGAACGAGTCTTTGATATGATTGAAAAGAATGATGATGAACAAATTCGGTCACAGTTAACACATCATGAAAAAACCAGTTATGATTGGTGTATTCGATTTAATGTCCCGATGTACGCGCACCGCCGCCGTTTAATTGAGGAGTCACAAAGCGATCGACCAATTTCTTGCCAATAGCAACGGATGCTTGATGTTGTGAGATATTACCTTGTGCCATGCGATCTAACATAGAAAGCATACTTTGAATAGGGGCAAGGTCTTGTTTTTGAATGAGTTTTTTGAACAGTTCTGGATATTGTTCCACAAACTCAGGTACGCGTTTTTTAATACTCTCTTCAGAATCTCCTTGAGCCATCCAACGGGCAACATCTTGTACCATGGCTCGTACAAAACGAGCACGTTCAGCTGGATTATAATCCATGGGGCGGGCTTCGGCTTCAGCGGTGGCTTCTTCAATACTTTGACGTTGAACAGCGGGCAATGGTTTGTTCTGTTTCGACATCGCAATCTGAAAGAGAATAGAAAATGCGTTTTATATTAACACACGGTAGAGATGAACTCTTCAGCGGAAGTGGTTCCAAATGATCCGTCTACTGTAAATGTATTGAAGTCAAAACAAGTCTCACCGCTTCCCATTGGTCCCGGAGGGAAGAATGCTACCAAAAATCAGATGAATGATACGAATACTCAATTAACGATGCTCGCAGCGCAAGCAACCGCAAATACGTTATATGATCCACCTGTTCCTAAACCAATTACAAAACAATTGATTCAGCCATTTTGTTCCGGCCTCCCCATGCCTGACCCTACTTCATTCATATTGGTTGTTGCGGGATTCTTAATTGTGTATGGCATGGTTTCGAAATAGTATCGGACTCGAATAGAATGGACTTCTTTGGAGGTGATCGATGGGAAGATGATAGTGATGATGAATATCAACAAAATGATCAACCCCCCAATGGAATTGATAAAGAGTTTGCAAAAAATGTATTAGATGTGAAGCATAAACTATATGATGAAACAGTATTATCACCAAAAATGGAGGAGGATAAAGCACAAAATAACGAATTACTACATGATTATCTGAAACATTTGAATAAAATATATGTATTAGCGGTGATTTCACAAAATGGTAAAAAGAATGCGAAAAATTTGGATGAATTTCCAAAAGGAGCACAGGATGCCATTCAGCGTACATTGGAATGGTTAGAGACCTTTTTTAGTAAGAATCATGTTTCTGATACCATTCCTTATACACATTATGTTCGCAATCAATTCCATGTATATCCATTTGTTCAAGATAATTCTTTTATGAATGAGGAGTAGTAGATGTTGTCATTAACACGTAAAAATGTAACGTGTCCTCCTGGCACAGTTAAACGAAAAGGGTATACGCGTAAGTTTCGTCAGAGCATTACACGTTCTGGATTTACTGTTCGTCGTAAGGGTAAAATCTATACGGTACACCCAAAGACCGATGCGGTATATATCCCACCATCATGTGTAAAAACACGTGGTCCCGCGGGAACAAAAACCTTTGGAAAACTCCGGAAGGGTGACTTAATTAAATATGGATATCAATATCGTCTTTCTGATCGTTTGCGCCATATGGCACTAGAAAAGGCAATAAAGGTCTATGGAGTTGTCAACGTATTTCATAAATTGGATGCAGTAGCAAAGTTATCTGCTAAGTCTGCTCCCGATGCGAGTAAGATCTTTGTTCAAGATCGTGACTGGATTCGTAAGCATCATCTTCATAAGCAATAAACATACTTTTGTTCTATCATGATTCATGATAGTGAAAAGGATGAAGAATAAACTGCGAAAAAGAAGATCTGTGGGGCTGATAGTGTAGGAAGATGAATGAATCACCACCCCCTGAATATAATCAACGTACACAGGTGATACCACCCCCTCCTCCTAAACGTTCTTTCAATCGTGTTCGTAATGAAAGCAATCTGATGAAACGTGTTACAAATGAAACACAAGAAAAAACTATTTCTGTTGAAGCTAGTCAAACTGCGGAAACAATTCCTGAGAATTCCGGTCCATCATTACTATCTTCATTGTCTGCTACTACCGCATCCTTGGCAAGTTCAGTAACCTCCATTTTTCAACCAAGTACCGAACCTCATGAATTATGGTCTTTTTCGAATGCTCTTTTTTTTATTATCTTGATGATTCTTATCATTTGGGTGGCAGTATATGGTATTAGCACCTTTGTAAATATAAAACATATCAAAGACGATTGGGCGAACCAACGATGTAGTCCACTTGTTATGCCATTTGCAGGATTTTTTGGAGAAAATACAACGGATAATTTTGAATTTTGTATGGGAAAAATCTTCAATACTCATTCACAAGGATTTTTTGGTTCCGTTAGTGGAATGTTCGCTAGTTTTACAGGATTGCTTCAAATGATATTTGATTCGATCAGTTCTCTTCGAAATACAATCGCATCATTGGGGGGTGGAATTAATGTAATCTTTCAAGAATTCACAGAACGTATTTCAAGTTTTTTCTTTCAACTTCGAATGAGCGCGGTACGTATTAAGATGCTAATGGGAAGACTTTATGCAACACTATTTTCAGTAATGTATATGGGTATGTCAGGAATTTCAGGAATGACATCGTTTACTAATACATTTCTCTTTTCATTTTTGGATACGTTCTGTTTTCCAGGAAACACCGAAGTGATGGTGGAAAAGAATGGTGTAACCAGTCGTACCGCAATCAAGGATGTGAAGATTGGCGATATTCTTGTACCAGGTCATACACGTGTTACGGCCACATTTCGATTTTATTCGAGAGGGCAACCTATGGTACATATTGGACCTGTTTTAGTAAGTACAAATCATTATGTACAATATAATGGAAAACTCATTATGGCAGGACAACATCCGAATGCGATTCCATATGGACCCTGGGACTCAGATGAACTCCTTTATTGTTTGAATACAACGGATCATACCATTCCAATCGAATATCTTACCTTTATGGATTATGATGAAACACCTGAAGGCGATGAAGCAACTCTGAAATGGATCGAAGAAACGATCAATGCGAAAGCGATCTCGATCACAGAACGCAGAATCTATGAAGATGCCTGTTTTGCGATCGACGAGATGGCTAAGATTCGTACCAAACGAGGATTGATCCATGCGAAAGATATACAGATCGGTGATCAATTAACAACTGGCTCCGAAGTAATTGGCTTAATCCGTCGAGAAGTAAGTGAGGTATGTACCCTTTCAAATGGAGTACGAATCACGCCGGCCACATTATATTGGGACAAGAATGAATGGAAACGCCTTGGACGACATAACATGTATCAACAAATGAAATGCCAGATGGTATCCTTTGTGGTAACACCCAATTCACAAATTGAGCTGGAAAATGGTATGAGAATCCGTGATTATATGGAGGTGTGCTCTCCGGATTCCGAACAGCACTATTCGGCGTTGTTAGAGGAGAAGTAATAACGAATCTCTTATCAAAGGAGATGGAATCAAAATGGCCGTTTATGTTGATTACCTTCGGCCTATTGTTTGCTTTGGGCCTAACCATTGCGAATTTAGAAAAAACATCCGTCATGAACAATTGGACAGATCGTAGATGCGACCTGCCTGTTATGGCAGCGGCCGCTTTTTTCAAGCCTGATGCTGACCCACGAACCAGTTCAGAGTTTGCTACCGATAACTTTGAATTTTGTTTACAGTCCACGGTAGAAAAGTTTATTACATTCTTTATGGGACCAATTAACGCCCTATTTGGAAAACAGGTTAATGCGGCAGGAGAAGCGATTAACGCTGTAAACACAGGTCGTTCGATTGCACAAACAATGTATAACGCATTTCTATCATATTTAGATCAAATGTTTCATAAATTTAATACATCTGTTTTCGAAATGAGTAGAATTATTCAATATTTGCGCATGGCAGTACAACGTGCAAATGCGATTGCTGTTTCTACGATTTATGCTGGAATTAGTGCGTTTCGAGCAATGATTAACTCCATTCAATTGGTCATTCGTGTTGTTCTTATTATTTGCGGTATTATGTTGGCTATTATTATTATTTTATGGTTTATTTTATTTCCAGTTATTCCTATCATTCTAGCAACTCTGGGAGCAATTGTAACCGCAGTTATGGCATTTTCAGGAATACTTTCAAGTGAAATTTCAAGTGATGCCAGTAGTAAAATGGGTGGATTCTGTTTTTCAGAAGATGCTCCTATTATGATTCAAACTGTAGATGGAAAAGTAGAAATAAAATCAGCAAGTCAAATTAAATTAGGTGATGAGTTAGCATATGGCGGTGGCAGAGTGACATCGGTCATTTTAATGAATGGCAGTGATATTCCATTATATAGTCTATCGGGTATCTATGTATCAGGTTCTCATCTTGTAAAGGGAACCGATGGAGAATGGAAATCAGTATCCGATGATGAGCGTGCGGTTCATTCTGCTCGCATCTCACCTATCATTTATTGTTTTAATACAACATCAAACATGGTCCCTATTCAAGCAGCAGATCAATCGATTATATGGTTTCGAGACTGGGAAGAAATTAAAAATGATGATACAAATGGACAATTTATGTGGAACTATCTTATTTCAAAGATTCTTCATCAACATACAAATTATCATGCGTGGAAATCCAATCTTACCCCGCATTGTGAAACTGCCATATTAGGTCCAGAAATACGTGTAAAAACAAAAGAAGGATTTGTTCCCATTTGGAGATTATCTACTCCTTTTCTGAATGTAGTCGATCGAAAGGGTGAAGAACAGAAGATTTTAGGAATTATTCATGGAGAAGTCGCAAACGCAGAAGAAACAAATGGAAAATGGCATACAGAACTATATGTGTCAGAACAGAGCGCATGGATAAAGAGTAAGAATACGGTATGTCGTGGTATTAATACCATTCATGGTATGACATTAATTACGGAAAGTGGTGAATTTGCGATATGGGATGAGGATGAACAGAAAGAAAAATGGATACGAGACTTTACGGAAGTAGGCTATCAAACGATACATGAGACATATCCATTCGTAGAAGCGAGACTCCGGATGTCAAAATAGATTATCTAACGCGTATTCAGTAGAATGAAAACCGCTTTTCTTATCACTGGTTTGGTATTATTGTTGATCGCGAACCTAATGATGATGTATTCTAAAAACAGCGTTTCGGGTGAGGGATTTATGAACTATTTCTTGGAAAATGCTGGTTCATCCGGTATGGGCTCAAATAAATATGAGGCGATTGGACCCTTTGATGACGTCCGTGTTACACCAAGCAGTGGAGGCAGTTCATGGCGCGGAACCGCTCCCAATGAACCATTGCTGGGCCCTGACTTTCAACCCGGTCTAGACAGTTTATTTATGTTTAAGAACAACCAAGTCAAGCCTGAATGCTGTGGTTCATCGTATTCGTCTGATATGGGATGTGTTTGCACAACCCCTCAGCAACGAAATTACATTAACACACGTGGAGGAAATCGTACGGCAGAAGAAAGCTTTTAATTTTATATGACGATGTATTTTATGATTATGATAAAAAGTAAAAGATTATCATAATCAATCGTTTCATCTAATAGAATGAGTTTGAACGGACTGTCTAAAACGGCTAATAATACGGCAAGTAAGATTGTCAACAATGCTGCAAAGAATCTTCCGAAGAATACGGGAAATACGGGTTCATTCATGATGGCACCAATTTCAGACATGACTACGGTAATTAATAATACTGCGAAGAATGTTAAGAATGTTGCGTCTAATGCGGTTGCCAATGTAGTAGACACCGTAAATGATGCGGCATCAAATGTATCAAATAGTGTAAAGAATACATTTAATGGAAACGCATTTTCTGGAATTACTGAGCCAATTAAGGAATCAGTAAATGCGTCGATGGAGAATGATAGTTTATTTACAGTACCGGTTATAATTACACTTGGAATTCTAATTGTCGCGTTGATTGTGATTGTAATATTTCGAGATCAAGTCGCATTTGGATTTTCAGTAGCATGGCAAAAGATCAAAGACCTATTTGGAGGTTCATCTTCTGCTCCCGCACCGGTTCTTCCGTCTCCAACGATTAATCCATCTGCCAATCCAATGATTGATAATGGAGCACTTAATAAAATGCTACCGGCCAAAAAAGAAGTGTTTAACATTGCAGCTGATAAGTATACTTACACGGATGCGGAACCCTTATGTAAGGCATTTGGAGCAGAGCTTGCTACGTATGATCAAGTGAAGGATGCATGGAACAAGGGAGCAGATTGGTGTAATTATGGATGGGTAAAGGGACAATCCGCCGTGTATCCTACACAACAAACAACCTATGATAAATTACAAGCGGGACCTGAAGATCAACGTGCGGCATGTGGTGTACCTGGTGTGAATGGTGGATATTTTGATAATCCTGAATTGCGTTTTGGAGTGAATTGTTATGGTACAAAACCAAGTGAAAATGACACGGATGATCGTCATGGAATGCAGAAGAATTTGACTCCAGGAGCATTGGCATATGATAAGAAAGTTCAAGACTATAAGTCACAAATGAATGAGATTCCTGTGAATCCATTTAAGACAGGATCATGGTCTGCTTAAATTACTTAATTGTGTACGAGATACGTAACATATTAAGTAAGAGAGGGAGTACCCTGTGGGGCAGGAGGAATACTCGATTGTTTCAAAACCTTATGAGTAGAATATCCACGATTGGCTTTCACAAAGGTCATAATATTAACGGTTTCATCCACTCCACCACGTTGTTTATAGTATCCATGGAGTAATTCTTCGATTTTTGAAAGTGACAATTGATTGGGTTCACGACTATCTTTCACTTGAAGACGTCCATTTTGAATTTGAATAATGGCTTTTTCCATACCATGTTGTTGAAGGGTAGAAATAATCTGAGTTTCATAATCGTCCCGTACTTTTCGAGCGGCACCATATTGTTTAAAAAAAGAGGATGCCATATTGCTATAATGTAGCCAATAGCGAACTAAATTTCCGATACCGGGGTCTGCCATAGTGTTACTATCCCTTATCAAAATTTAAATTGTTGGATTACTCATTTTAAAACGTATGAGAACAAGATGGACAAATTCTTACCTTATTTTGATTCATTAGTAATACAACAAATGTCATAATAACAACAATCAACATTACAGAAAAGATACAAAGCGCAATGATAAGATAAGGAAAGGAGCGTTGAAAGATAAATTGTAAGAAGGGTTCAATAACAAGTTGTTGAATGTAATTTTTGGTATCCGTATTGGCAAGAGATAGAGCAAATTGATCAATTCGTCCTTTTAACATATGTACAAATCGTTCATTATCTTTTGTCCGGTCGACCGGCATTTTGGTGAGTGTGGCGAAAATCTTCTCTCTCTTCTAATCGCTGTGGTCAGAGAACATGCCGACCTTCCAGACTCCAAAATATTCTAAAGTAATTAATCCAAAAACAGGAAATACCGAGCCATGTTACAGTTTTATTGTGAATCATAATGATTCAGAGAAGCTATCGTATGTAATGGAAGAATCCATAACTGTTCATCATCTTGAACGTGTATTGAAAGAGAATACGGAATGGTGGAATGGATGGATTGCGTCCTTTTTAGGAGCAACTGCAAAACATTTTTCCAAACCCTATACGGTTCAACATATTCATAAAATTACAAAACATAATTTGACTCAAATGGAAGATACCGTATTTCCGGCAAATGTGATACTTTATCCAGGTTCGATTCAAATTCATGGAGGAGTATTTGGTGTAGAATGGTGCTATGAAACATCACCGGTTACGATTGAGATTCCGGAATTACCAGAGGAAGAGGAATCTCTTCCGGTTTCTTTACCAACTGACTCGGATGTTCAAGAGATGAACTTAGAAGAGGTACCGGTTGATCCAAATGCTACGGAGGAATCTCTTGTATTCAATACACCAACGAAATTTTATGAAAAAAATAAGGTGAAAGAGGCTCGATTAAAAGCAAAGATAGCGATGTATCGGGCGCAACACCAGATGAACAAATATTATGAAAAATACGGTACGGAGGTAACGGACTCCGATACAGAAGATTCAGAACTAGGGGATGATGAAGAGGAAGTCCAACTTTAAAAAGAGAGAGTTCGGCGAATATTCATAAAATTATGCCCTCATTCTTTTATAGAAAGTAATGGCAGGTATAGATATGGAACACGCCGTTTTAATCGCCCTAGTTGTGATCGTCGCCCTTTTCATGGTTCACCAATACAATCCCTATTTCTTTTCATCGTTAGCAGCATCATTAGGCCTAAGTGAAGGCTTTGCGGATGCCCCGAAGATGGATGCTAAGAAGGCTGATGCCCCGAAGATGGAGGCTAAGCCTGCCGCCCCTGCTAAGCCAGCCGATGCCAAGAAGACATCTGGCTTCAAGAATAAGTCTCACTTCGAGGACATGAATGAGGAGAAGAAGGAAGGCTTTGCAGACTTGAGTGCGTATCAGGGTCCGGCTCAGTTTGGCTCCGCGGAACAGCCGGCTGGATGCT
>Ga0164297_10001550_pt1 | contig 24173 bp, 19 predicted proteins | sample GEODES058metaG_FD_113539 | JGI IMG/M metagenome (GOLD analysis project Ga0164297, IMG submission 113539) | Dystrophic lake water microbial communities from Trout Bog Lake, Wisconsin, USA - GEODES058 metaG | ecosystem: Environmental > Aquatic > Freshwater > Lake | place: USA: Trout Bog Lake... | reverse complement strand
TGACGGGGTTTGTATTAATTTCTGTTAAACGGACGGCAAAGTTAGGAAATTTTTTCTTAATAATTTCATACAATAATTGCGACGTAAATTGCTCACTTTCAAAATGTCCGATATCCGCAATAAGGATGCGTCCTTCGGCATCAAAAAACTCGTGGTATTTAAAATCGGCGGTCACAAAAATATCAGCTCCGGCGGCTATCGCATTCTTCAGCAGGAAGCCACCTGCGCCTCCGCATACGGCTACGCGCTTTACTTTTTTGCCGGTCAATGCGGTATGCCTGATCACCCGTGCAGCCATATTCTGCCGGATTACGAACAGGAATTCCTCCTCCGAGAGTTCTTCCTCAAGCTCGCCGATCATGCCCGAGCCTACTTGCTGGTGCTGGTTGGTTAAATTATACAGATCATACGCCACCTCCTCATAAGGGTGGGCAAGGAATAGCGCCATCAGCAATTTGCTTTCGATAGCAGCTGGGTAAACCGTTTCAATACGCACTTCGTTTTCGTAATGCCTCTTGCCCGGCTCGCCAACATAGGGGTTGGTATTTTCAGCACCTTTAAAAGTACCGGTACCATCGCCGTTGAAGCTGCATTCGCTGTAATTGCCAATATTACCGGCACCAGCGTGGAACAGTGCGTTGCGTACCTGTTCGGCTTTATCCTGCGGCACATAGGTCACCAGTTTTTTTAATAAACCATTTTTGGGCGCCAGGATGCGCAGGTTGGTGAGCTCGAGCATTTCGCAGATTTTCGCATTGACACCAGCCGCTACATTATCCAGATTGGTATGAATGGCATAGATCGCGATTTCATTTTTGATCGCTTTTGCTATTACCCGTTCAACATAGGTCTTTCCGGTGAATTTCTTCAGCCCCCTGAAAACGATAGGATGATGCGAAATGATCACCTGGCAACCTTTGGCAATGGCCTCATCAACAATAGCCTCTGTACAATCAAGTGAAAGCAGGGCCTGCAATACTTCGGCATCAGGATTCCCCACGATCAGGCCCGAATTATCGTAATCTTCCTGGTAAGCCAGCGGGGCCAGACTTTCGAGGTAGGAGGTAAGTAGGGATAGTTTCATAAAAAGCTTAATAGTCTATCTTAAAAGTTGCGGCATATTGCAAGCCACTGTTATTTTGAAGTGCGTCAGGGATAACAACTGAGATATTGCCCTCATGCTGCTCCCATTTCAATTTATTTTTAGTACCGAGCAATTGAACCGACCTAACCTTGCGGCCGTCGGCAGTTGGAATGAGGATTCGGGGCTCCAGCTTTATGTTTTCATTCGCAGCGAGCAAAAATGCATACCTTATTTTGCCATCAGCCGACTGTGTATAATAGAAATTACCTGTCGAGTAAGGCGCAACGGCTTTAGACGCATAAATACCTTCACCATTTATTTTGATCCATTTACCTATATCGGCCAGGCGCTTATAGGCTTCAGGATCCCAGTCGCCATCTGGTCCGGGACCAATATTCATCAAAAAGTTACCACCTCTCGAAACTATTTTGATCAACAATTGAACCAGCTGTATTGAAGGTTTATATTGATCGCCGGGTACATAACTCCAGGAATTACCCATGGTCATACAGGTTTCCCAGGGATGGCTCAAAGGTTTTTCGGGCACCTGTTGTTCGGGCGTGGTATAGTTCTCGTAGGGGCCGGTAACAGTTCGGTCGACTACTATCAATCCGGGTTGTTTTACCCTTGCAGCTGTAGCGATCTTTTCCATATCAATATCCTGGTCATATTTTATTCCCTGCTGCCATTCCACGCTCCGGTCGACCGTTTTTAAAGGCCTTACCCAACCGCCGTCAAGCCACAGAATATCCATTTTTCCATAATTACTCATCAGCTCCTGAACCTGGTTATAGGTAAAGTCTTTGAAATGCTGCCAACGCTCAGGGTATTTGGCAGGATCATAATTAACATTACGATCCTTTGGCGGGAAATAGGGCCACCAATAAAAAGGGCTGTGCCAGTCGGGCTTTGAAAAATAAGCTCCTGTCATAAAGCCCTCGTTTCTGAAAGCTTTAAAAACCTCATAGGCTACGTTACTTTTAGGGTTAGCCGAAAAAGGAGTCTTAGGGTCGGTAACCTTGTAATCGGTTTCTTTGGTGTCGAACATACAGAAACCATCATGGTGCTTGGTGGTAAATACAACATATTTCATACCCGCATTTTTTGCAGCCTTCACCCATTTATCCGGATCAAAATGGGTTGGATTAAAAGTAGTTTGCAGGTTTTCGTAGGCTTTTTTATAAGTATTATAGTCGGCACTATAGGGCCCTTTGCGTTGGGTCCAGCCCTCGTCTTCCGGACAAATGCTCCAGCTTTCAACCACTCCCCATTCGCTGTAAGGCCCCCAATGCATAAACAGACCGAATTTCAGGTCCTGCCAATGCGCCAGTTTGTGCAATACTGCGGTGTCGGTTGGCGCCACGTACCCGTCCTTTTCCTGGGCATGCGCAAGCCCTGCGGATAAGACCATAAGCAGGCAAAATATACCTGTGATTCTACAATTAACCTTTTTCATGTTTCGACAAAAAATCTGGTTTGTTGGCTTTCCTAAACCCCGGCCTTTTTTCAAAAATATCAGGAGACAGCCAATTTTCTACAGCAATAATACCAAATCTTTAATTCCCTTTATCAGGGTCCAGCCATACCACCTTCTGTTCCGATCGATGGGTTCTGGCAATAATACCACCGTATAACTCTGGCCGCCTGGCATTGATATACCGGTAGCCTCCGGCCTGGGTTAATTTCTCAGGTGTGATCAACGCGGTTACGATCTCGTTATCAAAACTCCGGCACTCGGCCATGATATCACCAAAAGGGTCGATGATCATGGAGCAACCATTCTTTACCTGGTCATCTTCCATACCGATCGCATTTGAAAAAATGGCATAGATGGCGTTGTCATAAGCCCTGGCCGGCAGCCATTTCATTAGCCATGCCCTGCCTTTCAAGCCATCAAATTCCTGGCGCAGGGTAGTTGGGTCAGCTTCACGGTTCTCCCAGATAGCAGGGTCGACAAAACCTGCACCGGGCCGCGTGGATGGGGTGCACATGGTCACATGCGGCATAAATATGATATCGGCACCCAGTAGCTTTACCGCCCTTACATTTTCGATGATATTGTTATCGTAACAGATCAGGATACTGCACTTCCATCCAAAAAGGTCGAATACCACATATTCATTGCCCGGTGTAATATGCGGATTGATAAAAGGGTGCAGTTTATGGTATTTGGCGATCAGGCCATTCTTGCCAACACAAACCTGGCATTTAAAAATATTGTCCTGTTCATCCTTCTCAAACAGTCCGGCAAGGATAACAATATCATACTCGAAAGCAATTTTGCGCAACTTCTCTAAACTTGGGCCATTTGGAATAAATTCGGCTAAATCCAGCAATTGCCCTTTGCTCAGGTGCCGCGCAAAGCCATAACCCGTAATGGAACATTCGTGAAAAGCGATCACCCGGGCACCTTGCGATGCAGCTTTAGCAGTTAATCTGCGGATAACCGAAAGGTTATACTCCTTGTCGCCACTCCTGTTTTCAAACTGAGCGGTAGCGATCCTGATGCTTTTCATAACCTAAATGTAAGCTGTTTTATGGAGTTGATCCTCCTTCGGAAATAGAAAATCAAAAAAATGATGGGATAACCAGAATGAATTTAGCCTCAAAATTGCTTCACCTTCTAAAATGACAAAACCCGAGTCTCATGGGAATCAGGTTTTTAAAATGCGTCCGGAATGAACTAAGTATCAATTATTCAATTTAGCCAGCTGAAAACTTTCAAATGCCATTTTTTGATTGAACTCATTAGCCAGTGTGCGGTGATTGACCAGGTCGACTATCGTGCCAATAAGACAAATACCGGCGGTGAACAGGTACAAAATTCCAAGGCCGATCTGTCCGACGATAAACCTTTGAATACCCGGAACAAAAAAGCCGACCACGCAAAAAATGAGCAGATCCTGCGGGCTCTTTCTTTTGGTGGAATAGGCCATATAAAAATACTTTTGCTGGTTTTCGCTCAACTGTGAAAGCGCCTGCTGAATATAGCCCCACTCGTCCGGCGTCATGCCCGGTAGCATCATGTAAGGGTTGTTGTTTTGAAACATATCCATGGTGATTGGTTTTAAATTGTAGAGTAAAGCTAAGGTAATGAAGCTTTTTTGCCTAAACAAAACTGGCGAGCCGGCTTAAACATCCGGTGAGCGCCTTGAAAACGACGGTGAAATATCCTGATCTGCTTCAAATCTCCTGCCACCGCTGATTGCGAGCTTTGACAAAACGTATATTCGGTACAGTATGATAAACAGGGCAGGTATACCCAACCAATGTGCCTGCCATGAACGCACGATATCGCCGTGAAATATCCAGGAAATGGAGTGCCCTAATCCGCAGCCCGGACACAAGGTAATGCCGGATGCCTTGAGGGGGCACAGACTAAAATGACTGGCGCTGCCGGGGTCGGTAATTGCCAGCGCAGTTAGGGCAGCAAGCCAAAATAACAGCTCAAAATATTTGAAAAGCACTTTAACTTTCAATGTTCCTGCCTTTTGATGTCAGCAACAAAGATACGGCAAGTGCCGAAAGGATACCAATCAGCAGCGCTGCAAATATACGCCCGGAAAAATCGGACCAGTTGGTGCCTTTGTCTTCGAAATAATTGATATAGACGATACCTACAAACACAACAAAGATACCGGCGATGATCATGATCTTGAAACTATGGATCAATCCTTCAAAAAAATTCATTTTCCCATCCAGTTCAACATAACAGTAATACTTTACGCCGTAATATAATCCAACTACAGGTATCAATACCGAAACGAACTCAATGGGATGTACCGTATCGTTAGAAAAAGAAAGGCCCATTATACGCATCACAAAAAGCCAGATGCCGCTCAGGAGGCCGATAATTAGTCCGGGAACAATTGCGTTTTTCATATGCCAGTGGTTTAAAATGTTTTGCTGCAAACGGCGGGGCGACGTTTTATGCGAGCTATAAATGGTTAATTAAATATACGTGAATATTTAAAGAAATTTCCAATACCTGTAAAAGCGAATTTTGCGAACACTTGTTTTGCTGTATTGCTTTTTTCTGACTGTATATCTTTGTGGGCCTAAGCAGCTTTTTGCTATCTTTGAACCGATTTGAATATCCGGGATATCTTAGAGCGCTATAAGTCTGATGAACGGGTAACAGCATTGGCGCAAGCGCTTAATGCAGGAAAAAGCCCCAGGATTCAGTTACGTGGTTTGGTCGGGTCGGGCGACGCGGCGGTGGCGGTAGCTTTGTATTTTTTGCAGCATCCGCACATGATCTTTGTTTTACCCGATCGCGAGGAAGCCTCTTACTTTCAGGCCGACCTTGAAAATCTCACCGGCAAAGAGATCCTGCTGTTCCCATCATCCTACCGCAAAGCATTTGAATTTACGCAGCCCGATAGCAGCAATGTTCTGGCCCGTGCCGAGGTTTTGAATGAGTTGAACCACTCCTCGGAATTTGGTCGTCTCATTGTTACCTACCCCGAGGCTCTGGCAGAGAAAGTGATAGACCGGGCATCGCTCGAAAAAAATACGCTGGAAATTTCGGTTAGCAATAAACTGAGTCTCGATTTCATCAATGAATTTTTGATCGAATATGATTTTGAACGCGTCGACTTCGTTTATGAACCGGGGCAATTCTCTATTCGCGGGGGTATCGTAGACATCTTTTCCTTCTCGCACGAGCTTCCCTATCGTATCGAGTTTTTTGGCGACTTTATAGAGTCGATACGCACCTTCGAGATCGAGAGCCAATTATCGGTAGAACAGGTAAAAAGCATTACCATCGTGCCAAATGTACAATCGAAGTTTCTGACAGAAAATAATATTTCCTTGTTAGAATATGTTGATGCCGGTTCGCAGGTTTGGATAAAAGATGTGCAGTTCACCCTCGATATCATTAAAAGCGGCTATAAAAAGGCAGTAGAACTTTGGAAAGCCTTGTCGCCCGACGAAAAACAAAAAAACCCCGATTGGATCGACCCGAAATTCGGCTTTACTGACGAAAAACTGATAGCAGACCAGCTACACGATTTCCCTATTGTTGAGATTGGCAAACAGTTTTTTTACAACGACAGCACAAGCATCGATTTTGACATGCGTCCGCAGCCATCCTTCAATAAGGATTTTACGCTGCTGATCCATAATTTTAAAAATAATGAGGCTGACAAGATCGGGAACTATATTGTTACCGATTCGGCCAAACAGGTTGAACGCTTGTATGCCATACTGGACGACCTGGATAAAACCGTAAAGTTTACGCCTATCAGCATTGCGCTGCGCGAAGGCTTTGTTGACCGGCAGCAAAAAATCGCCTGTTATACCGATCACCAGATCTTCGACCGCTATTATAAATACAAGCTGAAGAAAGGCTATCAGCGTTCGCAGGCTATTACTTTGAAAGAATTACGCGAGCTGAAACCCGGCGATTACGTTACGCATATCGATCACGGGATCGGCAAATACGCCGGCCTTGAGAAGGTTGAAGTAAATGGCAAATTGCAGGAAATGATACGCCTTATCTATGCAGATAACGACCTGCTTTATGTCAACATCAACTCCCTGAACCGCATCTCGAAATATAGCGGCAAAGAGGGTACCGTACCCAAAATGAATAAACTGGGTACAGATACCTGGGAACGGCTGAAAAAAACCACAAAAAAAAAAGTTAAAGACATAGCCCGCGACCTTATCAAACTTTACGCACTGCGTAAAGCTAAAGAGGGAAAGGCCTTTAGTCCGGATAGCTACCTGCAAACCGAACTGGAGGCATCATTTATTTACGAAGACACCCCCGACCAGGAAAAAGCCACGGCAGATTTTAAACGCGATATGGAATCGCCCCACCCAATGGATCGCCTCATTTGCGGTGATGTAGGTTTCGGCAAAACAGAGGTTGCCATCAGGGCTGCATTTAAAGCTGTGGCCGATAGCAAACAGGTGGCGATATTGGTACCGACAACTATCCTTGCCGCACAACATTATAAAACCTTTTCCGACAGGCTCAAAGGCTTTCCGGTAAATATTGATTATGTGAACCGTTTTAAATCGGCCCGGCAGATCAAAGACTCGCTCGAAAAATTGCAAAATGGCAAGATCGATATCATCATTGGTACCCACCGGCTGGTGAGCAAAGATGTAAAGTTCAAGGACCTTGGCCTGATGATCATCGATGAGGAGCAAAAATTCGGGGTAGCGACCAAAGAGAAATTAAAAAGCATGCGCGCCAATGTTGATACGTTAACGCTGACTGCGACACCTATACCACGTACGTTGCATTTTTCGCTGATGGGTGCCCGCGATTTGTCGATCATTTCTACACCGCCACCCAACAGGCAGCCTGTAGTGACAGAGTTACATGTGTTTAATGATACGCTGATCAAAGAGGCCGTAGAACACGAAATTGCCCGCAATGGGCAGGTTTTCTTTATACATAACCGTGTGGCCGACCTGATGCAGCTGGGTGCATTGATCCATAAACTGGTGCCTAAGGCGCGGGTTGGTATTGCACACGGGCAACTGGAGGGTGACGATCTGGAAGATGTAATGCTGAAATTTGTAAGCGGCGAATACGACGTACTGGTAGCGACGACGATCATAGAAGCCGGGCTTGATATCCCTAACGCAAACACTATCATCATTAACCATGCGCACATGTTTGGCCTGAGTGATCTGCACCAGATGCGCGGCCGGGTAGGGCGCAGTAATAAAAAGGCTTATTGTTATCTGTTAAGTCCGCCGCTATCGACACTGACGCCCGAGGCACGGAAACGCCTGAGTGCTATCGAAGAATTTTCAGACCTGGGTAGTGGCTTCAACGTGGCGATGCGCGATCTTGATATTCGCGGAAGCGGTAACTTGCTGGGTGCTGAACAAAGCGGTTTTATTGCAGAGATCGGTTTCGAGATGTATCACAAAATTCTCGACGAAGCGATACAGGAGCTGAAAGATGACGAATTTAAAGGCCTGTTCACGGATGAAAAACCGCGGCCATTTATCTCTTTTACGCAGATCGATACTGATATGGAACTGCTGATACCCGATGAATACGTGACCAGCATAGCCGAACGTTATAATTTGTATACCGAGCTTTCCAGGATAGAAAATGAGACCGTTTTAAGAGCCTTCGAACAGCAACTGCATGACCGTTTCGGGCCGGTTCCGCCAGCAGTAAAATCGATGCTCAATACCGTTCGCCTGCAGTGGTTGGGAAAGGCTATTGGTTTTGAAAAGATAACACTCAAGAAAAATGTGTTACGCGGCTATTTCATAGCCAGCCAGCAATCCCCTTATTTCGAGACGGACATGTTCAAACAGGTATTGTACTTTGTACAGTCAAATCCACGACGGACCAATATCAAAGAAGTAAAAAACACACTGCGTATCAGTATTGATCAGGTGAATTCAATAGATGAAGCAGTGGAATTGTTGGGGGAAATGGTTGAACCGGCTCATGTCTGAAATGCCGACAGGTATATGCGGTGGGGGCAAGTGGTGTTGTTTTGGGGTCCTGCCGTACTTTATTCAAAGGACAAACATCCCCCGCTCATAGCCGCGGAGGCCTAGTCACTTTGCTGCGCCAAAGTAACCAAAGGCGCGCCCGTCATCGCAAATGCCTCTTTGCCCGCAGGCCACCCTGCAAAATAAAACAGAACCCCAGGCTGCAAATCTTTGTCCCGGGCTACCCTGCCACTTGATTAACCTGCAATGGACAAATCTTTGATGCCTTTGTCGCACTTCCCAGCCCTGTTCTGTTTTATTTTCGCCCGAGGCTGCTGCGATGACACCCACAGGCCAACGCTTTTTTATCTGCCTTTTAAAAAAATTGTCATTGCGAGGAGCATGCCAAGGATTGCGCGCTGGCCGCGACGTGGCAATCGCAAGGCTTGCCTTTAGACCGGCATCTTTAAAATCCAAAAATCGTGTCTAGGTGGGTGTCACCCTGAGCCCGTCGAAGGGCGACGTGGGCGGGGCCTTGACGCTCGTGCTTTTACGAGCTCAGTGTGACCGTAAAAATCCTGCAATCCTTAAATCCTACGAATCCTGGTTCAGACAAAAGTGCGTTAAGGCCTTTGCGCACCATGGTTGGACCCTGCTCACCATGACACCTTACGCGCTTTATAAAATAGGACATCAAAAGCGCCAGGGGTGTCATCCTGAGCTCGTCGAAGGATGGTGCGCAGGGACTGCGAAGTAAGGTATCAGTAAATATGGTTTAGTTTCTGATATATTCTTTTATCAAAGATCTAAATACCCAAAATGCTCAACCGCCGTGCAGTTCATCACCTAAGACTTTTGCAGCCAACACTAAATTATTTTTTGTGTTATTTAACATATCCTCCAAATCGGTTATCGCATTGTTGATGCAGATCAGCTCATTAAAATATTCCCCCATTTCTTCACTCCGCTCAACTTTCCCGGCCATACCAATTACAGGTATCCCCCTTTCTTTAGCCCTTAGCGCCAAGCCAAAGGGCCCCTTGCCTTGCAGTGTTTGCATATCGATACTGCCTTCCCCCGTTATGACCAGGTCGGCGCGGCTTAAAGCTTCATCAAAATCGGTGAGCGTCAAAAAATAGTCGATCCCATTCACCAGGTTTGCTCCCAGCCAGGCATATAGTCCTGATGAGGCTCCGCCGGCTGCTCCGCCATAGTTGATTTCGTCCATGTTCCTGCCGGTTTGGACCAGGGTAACTGTCACAAAATTTTCTAAAAACCTATCCAGGGTAATTACATCAACCGCTGAAGCACCTTTTTGGGGGCCATAAACTGCCGCTGCACCGTGAGGACCGAGTAAATAATTAGCAACGTCGCACAAAATGATGATCTCCGTTTCAAGCAGTCGCTCATCAAGACGGGAAGTGTCGGCTTTAAACAGGTCGCCCAGTTCTGCAGGTATGGCTTTGAGCTGCCTGCCGGAAAGGTCGTAAAACCGCATTCCCAAAGCACCTAAGATTCCGCAACCACCATCAACTGTGGCCGAGCCTCCCATTGCAATAATGATCTTTCTTGCTCCATTGTCGAGCGCCGCCCTGATCAGTTCACCTGTTCCAACAGACGAAGCAATAAGCGGGTTTCTTTCTTCGCGTGTTAACAGGCGTAAACCGGAGGCATCCGCCATTTCGATCACTGCGGTTTTACCCTGATCGATCAAGCCAAAAGACGAATTGATCTTTCTTCCGAGCGGGTCATGTACTTCATGCACAATACGTGTTCCCCGGCAGCGTTCAAGGATCAGTTTGGCTGTACCATCACCGCCGTCGGCTATCGGGAAACACTCGGTGGTACAAACAAGTTTGCTTTGTTGTAAACCCTCAGCAATAGCTAATGCTACCTCGGGAGCATCGAGACTATTTTTAAATGCATTTGGGGCTATGAGGATATGCATAGGTTTGAATGATCAGCAACAAGTTATCAAAAAAGTTTTTATTAATTTAGTTAGGCCCAAAAACCGGTAAAAATGAAAAGCAAGGTATGCCTGATGATGCTGTTTGCCATAAGCCTGAGTCTGCGGGTCTTTTCCCAAAATACTACCAGGCCTGCAGCAGATTCGATCGATCAGAGACTTTATGATCATGCAGGGAAAGCTCCATACGATGTGGCGCAGGATATTGATAAACTGGTAAGCTACCTGCAGCAGGCAGGGGGCAATAAAAAAGAGATCGTAAAAACTTTCTCTTATTGGATCATGCAAAATATTAGCTATGATATAGAAGGCTTTCTTAATGGTGTTTACAATACTAACGGCGTTGCAGGTACACTTGCAACTAAAAAAGGTGTTTGCCAGGACTATTCTGAGTTATTCAAAGCCATGTGCGACCGGGCAAGTATACCTTGTTTTCTCATCGCCGGTTATGCAAAAGCATTTGATTATAAGCCGGGGAAGAAATTCGAAAAAGCTAATCATTCCTGGAACCTGATCAAACTGGAAGATAAATATTATTTATTGGACCTGACCTGGAGCAGCGGCTATGTACAATATGTAGACGATAACTGGCACTATTACTTGAAACCTGATGTATCACAGCTATTTACGGCTCCCGAAATTTTTGTCGAAAAGCACTTGCCGGCAGACCCGCAATGGCAGCTGCTCAGTCACCCGGTTTCCATGAATGTTTTTATGAGTTATAATAACCACCAGGATATGCTGGCCAATACTACCGGATATTTAAACTATGTGGATAGTATCCGTCGGTTCGAACAATTGGACAAAGACAGTCAGGACCTTAAATCGGCCGACAATGCCTTTAATTTTTACCCGGTACTGGCCGATTATGCCTATCACTACTATAACCGGGCAGTTGATCTGGGCAATAACGCTACCGATAACTACAATGCGGCGGTAAACTCCTACAATAAATCGATAACCGACAATGGTGGTAACCCGGTACCGCAGGGCGATTACAATAAAACCGTTATCAACAATGCCATCGAAGGCTACAGCAAAGCGATAAAATTACTAAGCAAGATCAGCAATTATGCCGATAACGAGATCAACGCCCGCGATCTGCTGGAAAAATGCCAGCTGGGTTTAGATTCTTCGAATGAGTTGTTGAAGACCTTGCATTAGGTTTGGGCATTGGTCATTGGTCATTGGGCATTGGTCATTAGGCTATTGGGGCGATAAGGAATTACATACCCTGCCAATCAATTTTAAATTGATATGCATTGACTAATGCCTAATTACAAATAACTAACCCACCCGCTTATATATCCCCATCAAACCACGTCCCTGCTCACGGTAATCGAGGCCGTAACCAACGACGAATTCGTTTTCGATCTCGAAACCTACGTACTTCAGTTCTTCGATAGATACTTCGATCGCTTTTGGTTTGAGTAATAAGGTGCAGACGGTTATGGAGGCCGGTTCGCGGACCCGCAGTTTGTCGACCAGGTAGTGGAGTGTATTACCCGTGTCAACAATGTCTTCTACCAGGATCAGGTGCCTGCCTTTGATATCGATGGTCAGGTCAAAATCATCACGAATTTTTCGGCTGCTTGATGTGCCGCCAAAGTATGAAGCCAGTTTAGTAAAGGTAATTTCCACGGGTATTTCCATGTTTTTAACCAGGTCGGCTACAAATAAAAAGCTGCCCGTCAGGATACCGGCAATGATCGGCGAACGCCCCTCATAATCCTCACCGATCTGTTTGGCGAGTTCTTTGGTACGTTTTTCCAACTGCCCATAAGGTATCAGCAATTCGAAATCCAGGTCGGCTACGGCTATCTTCATGGGTTAAATGTAATTATAATGGTGGATTTAAGAGATTTTACCGCTATAAAAACCAAAAATGAAGGTATATTTAGGGTATAACCTGTATGATGAGCAAGCTAATGATCAGTCGCCGTAAGGCCTTACAATTGTTTGGTATCACCGCCGGGGCGGCAGTTGTTGAGCCCGTTTCGGCCGTCACTAAAAAAGTGAAAATGCCGGCCTTTACTTACAGTTTGAACATGGCGACCATACGCGGGCAAAACCTGGGTTTCGCTAAGGAGTTGGAAATTGCCTCAAAGGCAGGCTACCATTCTGTCGAGATCTGGATCGATTCGCTGAATACCTACCTGGCTGGCGGTGGAACATTAAAGGAGGTGAGAGCTAGGCTCAGCGACCTTGGCCTGCAGGTTGAAAATTGCATCAGCTTTAATAAATGGATCGTCGACGACGAAGCTATTCGAAATACCGCTCTGCAGCATATGAAAAAAGAGCTGGACCAATTGGCAGAGATCGGCTGCAAACGTATCGCTGCAACCGCGATGGGGCTAAGCAACGATACCACCATCAGTCTGGATACCATAGCCGAACGTTACCGTACGGTATTGGATATAGGGGTAGATCGTAACGTAACACCCTTGCTGGAGATGTGGGGCTTTCAAAAGCAGGTCAGCACCGTTAGCGAAGTGGTTTACTGCGCGATGCAAAGTGGAAATGCAAAGGCAAGTATTTTACTGGATATATTTCACCTGTACAAAGGCGACACACCATTGGATACCTTATCATTCATTAACCCGCAGATCAACCCGATACTGCATATGAACGATCATCCTTCCACATTGTCCCGCGCTGTGATCACCGATGCCGACCGTATTTACCCCGGCGATGGTGTGGCACCTATCAAAAAGATATTAAAAACGTTGAAAAGGCATGACCAACCGCTTATTTTATCAGCCGAGTTATTCAATGCTATTTATTATAAACAGGATGCGCTTACAGTGGCGAAGACGGCGCTGGAGAAGATGAAAGCGGTGGCAGAGAGGGTTTGATTGCCAATAATGTAGAATCACAGATTAATACTGATTTTGATGATTTCACAGATTTTGATTCGGGTAGACTTACGAAGTTTTAGAAACTTCGTAAGTCTTCAGGTTCCCTGGTATCCTTCGGACTTGCGGACTTTCGCGGACTTTCGGACTCCCGAAAGCTATCGGGACGCGGACTTTCCGACTTAAACCCCTATCTTTGAGCACTTATGATCGATTACCAGGTCCATACCTTGTCGAACGGTATCCGGATATTACATAAACCATTTGCTTCACCAATTACACATTGCTGCTTTGTGGTCAATGCCGGTTCGCGCGATGAACCGGAGCAAAAGGAGGGACTGGCTCACTTCATCGAACATTTACTTTTTAAGGAAACAGAACGTCGGAGTACAAACCAGATCCTAAACCGTCTTGAACTGGTAGGTGCCGATTTGAATGCTTATACCACCAAGGAATACACCTGTATCCATGCATCCTTTTTAAAACCGCACCTGGAACGTACGATCGACTTATTTGAAGATATCCTTTTCCATTCAACCTTCCCGCAGGAAGAGCTTGAAAAGGAGCGGGGAGTGATACTGGATGAAATTGCCTCCTACCTTGATCAACCTGAGGAAGCGGTGCAGGACGATTTTGAGGAATTACTGTTCAAAAACCACCCGCTTGGCAAAAATATTTTAGGAACAAGCGAATCCGTGTCCAAATTAAGTCAGGCGGATATTCGTGATTTTATTGCGGCCAATTACAATACCTCCGAAATGGTATTTGCAGTCATCGGCGACCACGAGCTGAAAACGCTGGTTAAACTGGCCGAGAAATATTTTGGAGCAGTTGCACCCAATACATCTATAAAACATCGCCAAAAACCGACAGAACTAAGCAGCGAAATTCTCCGGGTTAAACGACCTATCAGCCAGGTACATTGTATAATCGGCAACCGGGCCTACCCTGCGGGGCATCCCCACAAAACAGGTTTGCTATTGTTGAATAACCTGCTTGGCGGTGTAGGCATGAGCAACCGGCTTAACCTGGAGATCCGCGAAAAATATGGTATCGCGTATACCATCGAGTCAAATTATGCGCCATTTTCGGATACGGGCATCTTCTCGATCTATTTTGGCACCGATGCCGAAAAAGCCGCCAAAGCCGATAAACTGGTACACCGAGAGTTAAAAAAACTGCGCGAACAAAAACTGGGCACCCTGCAATTGCACCAGGCCAAACAGAAGTTCATCGGCCAAATAGCCCTGGCAGAGGAGAATCGGATCGGTTTGATCATTTCGATGGCAAAAAGTCTGCTCGACTTTGGCCATGTTGATACCCTTGAACAGGTATTCGCTAAAATTGACTCGGTTAGCGCAGAGCAAGTACTGGAGATCAGTAACGAGATATTTGATCACAGGCTTACTACATTGGTTTTTGAGCCTAAATAATAAAGCATTATTTTTGCATTATGAAGTTATCCATCATTGCCTACGGGGACCCGGTTTTAAGAAAAAAAGCTACTGCCATTGAGGCGGCCGAATACCCGCATATCCAAAGCCTGGTGGATGATATGTACGAAACCATGTACGCAGCCCGTGGGGTTGGTTTGGCAGCTCCGCAGGTTGGCCTGTCAATGCGTTTGTTTATTGTGGACGCTACTCCCTTTGAAGATGAAGAACCTGAACTGGCCGACTTTAAAAAGGTTTTTATCAACGCCCAGATCATGGAAGAGACCGGCGAGGAATGGGCCTTTAATGAGGGCTGCCTGAGTATACCTGATATCAGGGAAGATGTTTACCGCAAATCAACCATCAAAATATCTTATTACGACGAGCACTGGAAGCACCACGAAGCATCCTTTAAAGGCATGGCTGCCCGTATTATCCAGCACGAATATGACCATATTGAAGGCAAGCTATTTACCGATAAACTAAGTCCGCTCCGCAAACGCCTCATCGAAAAGAAACTGAACGATATATCCAAAGGTATCGTTGATGTGGATTATAAAATGAAATTTCCGGCCCAGAAAAAAGGCAGGTAAGTTTATCGTAAATACAAAACACTTCGACCTGATTGAGTCAGTTTCACCATTTATTAATCAGCAAAATTTTAGTTTGTTAGCTCTTCAGCAGATCAGTTACCATCCGACCGGCTTTTATCTCCGGCAGCAATTTGATTGATGAGCGTTCCCCAGGCTATTGGATTAAGCAAAGGATTTACCGTAGAATGTGAGTTTACGATATCATAATGCTCATTTTGCGCCCAGGCCGACTGAATTTCGGGACCATCACGCGAAACGGTGCTGGCTAAATTCGGGTTGGTAATGCGCTCGATGTTTTTGCGGGCGATCTCCAGATCGTCATCCGCTAGTTTCATCGTCAGAAAATCTTTCTTAAACTCGTCAGTTGTGGCCCAGGGGAATACTCTGAACGTGGGCAGATTTACGATCTGTGGTTTGATCAATACCTGCAGGGTATAACTTTTGCTGGCCAGGTTAGCCGGAATAACGATCTTTTGCGGAGCGAACCCTATGCTGGTAAATGCAAGCGTATCCAATTCGTGCACGACAAACGAGAAATAGCCATTGTAGTTAGAAATGTAAACCTGGTTGTGAGCGGAAACGTTGGTAATGGTTACGTAGGGAATGATAACCTTGGTACTGTCGGCATTGTAAATAATACCACTAAACTGAACCAGCGGCTTTTCCGTTTGTTGGGCAAAGGCGCCGGCAGCAAAAAAAACAAACAATATGCCGACAAGATATTTCACGTTATAATTGGCTTTTATGCTTTATTTATGCTTCTCTGCAATAAAATGGTTTCGAAAATACTAAACAAAAATAACTATTCGCCACTAAAACCGGCGGAATTTAACAATCCTTAACATTAATTGAAATTAGCCGGCAGAACTGCATTGGGGTCGTCAATGGCTGTAAGGTTTACCGCTTCTACAGCTGTTACTTCGGGCACAGCCTTTTTGATCGCTTCTTCAATACCCGCTTTCAGGGTCATGATACTCATTGGGCAGGAGCCGCAAGCGCCAAGTAATCTCAATTTCACTACGCCCTCCGGCGAAATTTCTTCAACAGAAACGTTTCCGCCATCGGTCTCCAGATAAGGACGGATCGTGTCTAAAGCTCTTTCAACCTGGTCTATCAAACTCATTTCTACTTATTTATAAATCAAAATTACTAATTATTTACCAAAGTGTTATTAATGGCCGCGGCATTGCATATAGCTACCTGCTGTGCAACCCGTTTGGCAATATCGGCAAAAGACTTACTCATGGGGTTGCCATTTTGCAAGATGATAGGCATTCCGATATCGCCCGAATCGCTGATACCTTTTACCAAAGGCACCTCTCCCAAAAACGGTACATCCAACTGTTTTGCCAGTTTTTGACCGCCACCCTGACCAAATATATAATAACGGTTCTCAGGCAGTTCAGCCGGTGTAAAATAGCTCATGTTTTCAACGATACCGAGCAGCGGAACGTTGATGGCGTTCATCAGAAACATACCGATACCTTTTTTGGCATCAGCAAGGGCAACATTTTGAGGGGTGGTAACGATAACGGCCCCCGTAACCGGAAATGTTTGCGCAACGGTAATATGTATATCGCCGGTACCGGGTGGCAGATCAACTACCAGATAATCCAGTTCGCCCCAGTCGGCGTCGTTGAACAATTGCTTGATCGCTGTCGATACCATCGGACCACGCCATGGCACGGGTTGATCAGGGTCGGTAAAAAAGCCGATCGATAATAATTTGATGCCGTATTTCTCAATAGGTAAGATGCGTGTTTTGCCATCAACATCAACTGCCTTGGGTTTTGCACCCTCCAAACCAAACATAATAGGCATTGATGGTCCATAAATATCACCATCTATCAAACCAACTTTAGCGCCAGTGATCGAAAGGCCGATAGCCAGGTTAGCTGCTACGGTCGACTTACCTACACCGCCCTTACCTGAAGCAACGGCAATAATATTCTTTACACCCGGAACGCCAGTATTTTTTTGTGATGTTACACGTGAGGTCATATTAATGTGCACCTCTATCTCTTTGCTGATAAAATAGGCAATGGCGTTTCGGCAGGCATTTTCTATCATTGCCTTCAGAGGGCAGGCGGGCGTAGTAAGGATAACTGAAAAGCTCAGTTTGTTACCATCAATATGGATATCCTGGATCATGTTAAGCGTAACCAGGTCTTTTTTCAGATCGGGTTCTTCAACATTGCTCAGCGCTTCTAATACTTGTTCGCGGGTTATGTTCATAGCTATGACAAAAATACTAAAAGCAGATTTATAACAGTGTCACGCAAATGATAAAATGATTGGCACCGCGGGTTTCTGATTTTGATAAACAATTTAAATTAAATGGCGTTTGTAACGGATAAGATTTACCTTAGTTTTGGACAAAATTGCTTGATGAACCGCCATCTGCCTAAATACATCCGGGTAACCGGTATTGTTATCATCGTATTGGTGCTGCTATTGGCTATAGGTGGTTATATTGCCTATGCCAAGCGCGAGGCATTTTTGCAACACGAGATCAGCAAAGCGATCGCTAAAGCTAAAAAAGACTATAAACTTGATGTAAAAATAGGCTCGGCTCATTTTACGGGGCTGTCTACCGTGTCTTTTACCGATATCACTGTTGTTCCCGAACAGCGTGATAGCCTGCTCAACATCAAAAAATTTGAAATTGGTGTTAAGCTGATGCCCCTCCTATTTGGCAATATTAAACTGGGCAAAGTTTTAATGGATGATGCGCACCTCAACCTTAGCAGCATCAATGGGGTTAAAAACTTCGACTTTATTTTTCGGAAAAAGAAAGACAGCGCCGAGACCAAAACTAAAGCCGACCTGTCTGACGTAGCCTACAACCTGATGAACCAGGTATTGTATAAAATACCCGACGACCTCGAGATAAAAAACTTCCTGATCAGTTTTGCTGACGATAGTGCACGGGTAAAACTGCTTACCCAAACAGCTGTGATCAGTAACGGTAAGCTGAGTTCAACCATTAAGGTTGATGACGGCGTGGCCACCTGGCATTTTGGCGGCAAAATGTTGCCCTCCGACAAGAAATTCGACCTGAGCCTGTATGCGGACGGGAAAAAAGTGGAGATCCCCTTCGTAGAAAAAAGGTACCATTTGAAGGTAAATTTTGATACCGTCACTACCCGGCTGCAAAAAGTGGAGAATAGTGATGGCGTCACAAAAATTTATAGTTACTGGTCGGTTAAAAACCTGCTTCTTAACCATCCCGCCTTATCGGCAAACAACGTTGTCGTGCCAGATGGTGCAATTGATGCTAATATATTTGTCGGTAAAAATTATCTGTCGCTGGATAGCTCCTCACTGATCCATCTTAAAAAAATAACGATCGATCCTTACTTTAAATACCAGCTTAACCCGGTTAAAATATATACTGCAAAGATCAATACCGACTGGACCGATGCCCAGGATGTATTCGATGCTGCGCCCGACGGGCTGTTTGATTCGCTGACCGGTATCAGGGTAAGCGGCAAACTTAAATACCATTTGCATTTGTTCCTCGACAGTTCGAACCCTGACCAGTTGCAGTTTGAATCAGCTTTGGATAAAGAAAACTTCAAGATCATCAAATCGGGCAAAACTGATCTGGGCAAGTTAAATGATGTATTTGTTTATACGCCTTATGAAAAAGGCAAGCCCATGCCCTCGCGGATCATCGGTCCCGAAAACCCTTACTTTACTCCTTTGAACGATATTTCACCCAACCTGCGTTATGCCTGTATGACCTCGGAAGATCCTTCATTTTACACCAATCGCGGATTTGTGCTGGAGTCGATCAGGAAATCAATAGCTACCGATTTTAAACAGAAAAAATTCAAACGTGGCGGCAGTACCATTTCCATGCAGCTGATCAAAAATACTTTCCTGAGCAGGGAAAAAACACTGACCCGCAAGGTTGAAGAGATTTTGATCGTATGGCTCATCGAAAACAATCAGATCATGACCAAAGACCGGATGCTGGAGGTTTACTTCAACATCGTGGAGTGGGGTAATAATGTGTATGGTATTGGTGAGGCTTCGCGTTATTACTTCGGCAAAACACCTTCTGAATTAACTCTGGGCGAAAGCATTTTCCTTGCAAGTATCCTACCGCATCCCAAAACAGGCTTGTATGCTTTTCAGCCGGACGGCACCCTACGCCCAAGTTTGCAAAACTATTATCACCTCATCGGCGATATGATGGCCGGCCGCGGCTGGACCGAAGCTGACAGTACCGGATATGGCTATAGCGACGTACGCCTCAAAGAAAGTCTCCGCCAGGAAATTGCCCCGATACCCGGATCGCTTGCGGATAGTTTGATCCATCAAAATACCGGCGACGACGATGATGATTTTACGCCGATCGTTCCTCAAAAAATAAGCGAGCCCGAAAAAAAACCGGGATTGCTCCAACGCCTGTTCTCAAAAAAGGATTCAAGTAAAAAAGAGGAGTTATTGGTAGATACTGCCGGAAAAACCAAAAAAGAGATCCGCCAGGAGAAACGCGCACTCAAAAAATTGGAAAAACAGCGCGATAAAGAACTTCATGACAAAGGGCTGAACTAGTGTTTACTATTGGGTGACGCTATTGCATGTTTAAACATGCAATTTTGTAAAAATATCTTAATATGTCACTTATAGCTCCCTTGAACTGGCGATACGCCACCAAAAAATTCGATAGTACCAAAAAATTAAGCAGCGCACAATTAGATGAACTACTAAAGGCTACGCAATTGGCGCCATCATCAATCGGCCTGCAAGCCTACAAGATCATTGTAGTAGAAGATAAAGCGATACGCGAAAAATTACGTGAGGCTGCGAACGGGCAATCGCAAATTACAGATGCTTCACAACTGATCATTTTCGCCTCAGAAACCAGGCTCGATGAAGCCTATATCGCCAATTACATTGATCATGTATCAGAAAAACGCGTGATCGCACGTGAAAATCTGGCGGGCTTTGAGCAAATGATCAAAGGAAATGTGAACCGTTTAAGCGACGAACAGCGGATCGCCTGGTCTAATAAACAAGTTTATATTGCTTTGGGGGTATTATTAACCGCCGCTGCCGAGATGGGTATCGACGCCTGCCCGATGGAAGGATTTAACGCAGCCCAATTCGATGAGCTATTGGGGCTCAAAGAAAAAGAACTGACAACGGTAGTGTTAGCTGCAGTTGGATTCCGCTCGGAAGATGATAGTTATAGCAAACTTGCAAAGGTTCGGAAACCCGAAGAAGAATTATTCATTCATATATAATATTACCTATCAGCTGGTTGGCTAAGGTGAGGTTGGCAAACAAGTAAAGGGAAAGCCTTCCGGCTGATTATTTTAACGATAAAAAACTATTCGGGCTGAGACGACCTTCTGACAAATAATTTCGACCGCATGACATGGGTTTTCTTACGGAAAACCTGGTCTTTATTTTCCAGTTCATCAAATAACAGTGTGGCGGCTTTGATCCCCATTTCATACGCCGGCTGCGTAATTGTTGAAAGCGCCGGGCCAAGCAATGGCGCTATCTGCAAACTTGAAAAGCTGACCACCTTGAGGTCTTTAGGGATCGATATCTTCATATCATTGCAAACGTAATAGGTAGCAAGGGCAAGGCGTTCAACCGAACTGAAGATACCATCCGGCTTCAACTCTTCCAGCACGCTTTTTATGATCGAATAATTGATCTTTTCGTCCTGGCTGCAATCAACTACCAATTCATCATTAAACGGGATATCGTGTTTAGCAAGGGCATCAAGGTAGCCCTGCATCCGGACTTTTCCGATAGAAATACTTTTATTTACTACCAGGTAAGCTATCCTTTTACAGCCGGTTTCCAGCAAATGCTCGGTTGCTTCAAAGCTGCTGTCATAGTCGTTGGTGGTCACTTTTGACACATCAATATCTTCATAAACCCGGTCGAAGAATACAACGGGCACATGTTTCTTTGATAGCGCATCCAGGTAATGGTGATCATTCGCTTCACCCGACACCGACATGATGATCCCGTCGACCTTGCCATTATTCAAGTAGTTGACAAAGGATACTTCCTTTTCAAAAATATCATCGGTTCGGTAGAGTAATATGTAAAAACCTTTTTTACGGGCAACTTCTTCTATCCCGTTAATAGCCTGGGCAAAAAAGTCGTTTGCTATCTCGGGTACAATTACAGCAAGGGTTTTGGTCTTTTTATCGCGCAGGTTACTGGCATAATGATTGGGCAAAAAATTGTGCTCTTTAGCAAAAGCCAGTATCCTGTCTTTGGTTTCTTTGCTGATATCAGTGCTGCCGCTAAATGCCCTGGAAATGGTAGATGTAGATAAATTCAATTTTTTAGCCAGTACCTTGATATTGATATTATCCATTATTAGTTTTAAGTCAATTGGTGTTTCAAATGTAATAAATTCTGGTTTTCAGCTGCAATAATCTCCTACAAGCCTATAATTCGTACAAAATGTAGGCGCTTGTTCCCGGTATAATTACCTGTCCGCCTTCTACGGCTTTAATGCTCTTTTCGTCAATTTGCCTGCCATCAGAAACGAGGCGCCATTTTCCCTGAGGTATCTTCATTTTAGCGTCGGCAGTATTGCCATTAAATACCAGTAAAATATTACGCCAGGTGTCGCCATTGGCATTGCCATTAATTTGGTAGGCAATGATATTCGGGTCACCGGTTTCCATAAAGTGTAAATGTTCGCGGATCATATTTGCCGATGGCATCCTGAATGCAGGATGGTGTTTCCGCAAGGCGATGAGCGACCGGTAATAGTTGAACACTTCTTTATAACGGGTCTTCCGGCTCCAATCGAGCTGGTTGATCGCGTCGGGGCTATTGAATGAATTTGCTACGCCATTTTTGCTGCGTAACATCTCTTCGCCCGCCAGTAAAAAGGACACACCCTGAGAAGTAAGAACGATCGCATTGGCCAGTTTATCCATTTTGATCAGCTCGGGCTCCGAAGCGGAAGGGTTGGATATCTTTAAGCGGTCCCAGAGTGTATTGTCATCGTGGCAGGAAACATAGGTGATGGTTTGATAAGGCTCGGCTGCCCAGGGTGCCTTATCATAATTTACCCGGCTATAATCCACCTGCGGATGTTGTACCGAACCAACAATACCAAATTTGACACTTTCGGCAGTTCCGGGCGCACCACTGACAAATCCTTTTGATTTGACATCGCTCCATCCCCCGCGTAAACCATCGCGGATATCGTCGCTAAAAACTGCTATTTTATCCAATTTAGCTACGTTTGCCTTATCTGCGCGGAGTTGCTCCGGAAGGGGACTATCCCCGGCGGTCCAACCTTCGCCATAAATGAATATCGTGGGGTCGATGGCATGCAGCGCAGCGCTGATAGCATTCATGGTCTCGATATCATGTACTCCCATCAGGTCGAACCGAAAACCATCGATGTGGTATTCTTTGGCCCAATAGACGACCGACTCCACCATGTACTTGCGCATCATCGCTTTCTCAGATGCCGTTTCGTTTCCGCAACCCGTTCCGTTTGAATAGCTGCCATCAGCTTTATGCCGGTAAAAATAGCCCGGAACAAACTCGTTAAAATTAGCGGTTGTATCACAGGTATGATTATACACCACGTCGAGTATCACCCTAAGCCCATTGGCATGCAAGGTTTGAACCATCTTCTTAAACTCTCTGATCCTTACGTTACCATCATAGGCATCAGTTGCATAACTACCTTCGGGCACATTGTAATTCAATGGATCGTAACCCCAGTTATACTGAGCAGAACCAGCTTTGCTTTCATCAATCGAATTAAAATCAAAAGATGGCAACAGGTGAATATGAGTTACACCAAGCGATTTGATATGATCGAGCCCGGTTACCGTTCCGTCCTGCGACCTGGTTTTAGTTTCGGTTAAACCTAGGAATTTTCCTTTATGTTCGATACCTGAATTAGGGCTTACAGACAGATCACGCACATGCAATTCGTAAATGATAATATCGGTAAAACTTTTTTGAACAGGCTTTTTATCCAGCGACCATTTTTTAGGATCGGTTGAAACCAGGTCGACCACCATGCCACGTTTGCCATTTACCCCAACGGCTTTTGCATAGATATCCGGACGTTCGTTCAGCCAAATACCGTTAATATTGGTTTGGAAAGTGTAGTATTGGTTCTTCAGATCTTCTTTAACGCTGATCGACCAGGTGCCTTCGCGGCCTTTCAACAGGTTAAAGGTTTGCAGCGGCTTGCCACCATCGCCAGAGGCATATATCCTTAGCTTTACAGCGCTTGCTGTTGGTGCCCAAATCTTGAAAACAGTTTTTTCAGGCGACCAGTTAACACCCAGATCGTTCCCACTATAGGCAGGGTAAATATCCGGGCTGGTATTGTCGGGTGTAAATGATGCAAACAAGGTGAAAACAATTGTTATTGCGAAAATAATCTTTAGGTTTTTCATGGCCGAAATTTTTACCAGTTCTTAAATGTAATTAAATTTTTAAGATATGCCAGCCCCCAACAATGGCGTTCAGCTATTTGCAATTTTGCTAACTTTAAACGGTAATTTAAATGATATGAGAAAATTTGGGTTTTTCTTCCTGCTTTTTTTGCTTTGCGACCGGCTATTTGCCCAGGAATACCCAGCAGCCACTATCTTCCATATCCGATCGTCAAATACTTCATTCCCTGATACGGCTCGCGCCAAAGGACATTTATACGATAAAGTACTTTATGATGCGGCAACGCACTACAGCGATAGTTCGGTGCTGATCATCGTACCAAAAAATCTGGACGTTAAAAAATCGGTCGACCTGGTTTTTTGGTTTCACGGATGGCGCAATAATATTGATAGCGCT
>Ga0164297_10001548_pt1 | contig 24183 bp, 26 predicted proteins | sample GEODES058metaG_FD_113539 | JGI IMG/M metagenome (GOLD analysis project Ga0164297, IMG submission 113539) | Dystrophic lake water microbial communities from Trout Bog Lake, Wisconsin, USA - GEODES058 metaG | ecosystem: Environmental > Aquatic > Freshwater > Lake | place: USA: Trout Bog Lake... | reverse complement strand
TAAAACAATATAAAATGAAAACGAGCGTGTTTAACGCGTAACAAGACTGCACAGAGAGTCCTAACGAATGTGGCGAGTTTTGTTGATGGGGCTAGCGCGCAGGTTTGGGCGCAATGAGTTCGCGCTCAATTTTAATTCCTTTGATGACTTCGCGCATAGCGCCGCATAGTGGTAAGTTTAATCATAAGACAGGATGGAATATCCTTGTGGCATAAGTCTGATTTTGCGATGCAATAAAAACAAGGCTTTCAATTCAGCAAAACTTACGCATAATAATAAAAAAACGGGAGGTTTACATGTCCATGTTGAAGCGTGGCCTTTTGTGCCTAATGATATCAATTGCCATGCAGCATCCTGTGTTTGCGCTTGAGAGTGTGAATATTGCTTATATCGGCGGCACTGCTGATGTCGGCTTTTATATTGCGGATGCCAAGGGCTATCTCAGAGAATATGGCATTGAGGCTCATTTTATTACATTTGACTCCAGTGCGCGCATGATTGCCCCACTCTCAACGGGGGAGATAGATATAGCGTCAGGCGCTATTAACGCGGCAACATATAATGCCTTTGATCGCGGTATTACCATTAAGGCTGTCGCCGATAAGGCTCGCAATAAGGGGCCATTTTCTTATCAAAGTCTGGTTGTGCGTAAAGATTTATGGGACAATGGTATCATTACATCCGCAAAAGATTTTGCAGGCAAAAAAATTGTTATTACGGCGCAAGGCAATAATGAAGCCGCTGTCATTGATCAATATTTAATTCAAGCAGGGCTTGATCCAAAGTCCATTGATCTATCAATGCTATCTATGCCGCAACAAGTTCTCGCCTATACGAATAAATCTCTGGATGTCAGCATGCTTGCCGAGCCCTTTTTAACTGCGGCTCTTAAGCAAAATACAATTCATATTTTAACCGCTGCATCAAGTATTCGTGACAATGATGTCAGTGGGACAATTTTATACAGCGAGATTTTTGCACAAAAACGTCCGCGCGTCGCACTTGATGTCATGAAAGCCTATCTTCGCGGCGTGCGTGATTATGTGTCGGCCCTCAAAGAATCCAAAATTGCAGGTGATCACGCAGATGAAATTATTGAGATCATATCTCAATATTCGTCCGTTAAAGATAAAAATACATTGCGGGCAATCACCGCGCATTATGTTGATCCAAACGGCGAGATAGGTGTAGAAAGCCTTAGAGCAGATTGGGCTTATTTCAAAAAAGAAAAATTAATTAATGGCAATGTCAGTGTTGATCAGATTGTGGATGATCAGTGGATCAAGGCTGCTGTTGCGCAATTAGGTGTATATTAGCCTAGCCTTGCACGACGTCGCATATCTCATGAGTTAGGACTCATGTGAGTCATCTGCCTTTTAATATGCAGATGGATCACGTGGTGTTTAATTGTAATCATTTATGCTTCATCTTGTCTTTCGGTGCAGTCTGACAGTTTCTTTGTGTTGAATAGCTTATAAGGGGGCTATGCTCGTTCATAGTCTTAAAAATAGGATGCATTAGATTGTGAAATTAACTTAAATTTGCTGCGATAAAATTATAGTGTCCAGTTAAACTATGTGATTGTGAAAAGGTTGATTGGGTGTCCTTAGAAAAGAGCGTTCCTCATCTCTCGATTATTATTCCGACTTTCAATGAGGCGCTTAACATTGCGGCATTAGTTGATTTGCTCACTGAAACATTAAGAGGCCATCATTGGGAAGTTATTTTTGTCGATGATGATAGCCCTGACGGAACAGCGGAAATTGCAAAGCGGCTGGCGCATGAAAATGAACATGTTAGATGTCTGCACCGAATTGGTCGCCGTGGATTAGCGGGCGCCTGTATTGAAGGGGCTTTGAGCTCATCAGCTGATTATATTGTTATAATGGATGCTGATTTTCAGCATGATGAGAAAATCATTCCGACTATGATTGAGAGACTGCGCGCAGGTGCTGATGTGGTTATCGGCACGCGTGAACGTGAACAATCAAATATGGTATTTAATCCATGGCGCGCTCGAGCTAGTTCTGTCGCGACGTTTATTGCAAGATTTTTGATTGGTACGCAATTTGCCGATCCCATGAGCGGATTTTTTGCTCTTAAACGCCATATTATTACTGATAATGCCGCCTTGTTGTCGCCAACTGGATTTAAAATATTACTTGATATTATGACCTTGCCAAAAGCAAGATTTAACATAGAGGAGGTTTTTTATTCATTTAGAATGCGCGATCAGGGTGAATCTAAATTTGATTTAAAAAATATTTTTGATTATCTGGGGCTGTTAGGACATAAATTGTCGGGCGGGTTCTTGCCGCATCGATTTATTTTATTTTCTTTCATTGGTTCAATGGGTGTTATTGTCCACTTTTTATGTTTGTTTATTTTATCATATCTTAAAATGAATTCCTTTATTCAAAGTCAGAGCATGGCAACAATTGTTGCTATGACAAGCAATTATTTTATGAATAATATGCTGACTTATAGTGATATGAGTTTGCGCGGCAAAGCTTTAGTGTTTGGTTTGCTTAAATTTTATCTTGTGTGCAGTATAGGTGCGATTGCCAATATCGGTGTTGCAAATTTAATGTTTGATTATGCTCATAATTGGTTCTTGGCAGGATTATGCGGTATTCTCATTGGCTCAATTTTTAATTTTGTGCTGAGTGAATCGGTTATTTGGGGACGGCATTTAGCACGTCAACTGATTGTCAATAGAAATACTGGGTGATGTCATCTGATGAGAACTGATAATCACCCAACACTTACGAATTCATTGCTGCTCATTATCATTTTATCATGTGCCGTAAAATGTATTTTTGCTGCCGCGCTTGGTGCGGGAGTTGATGAGTCCTATACGATTGCAACGTCGCGTATTGTGGATTTAAGTGTATATGACCACCCTCCCTTAGCATGGTGGCTTGTTTCATTCATGCGATGGCTCAGTGGAACTGAATCGCCTTTTATTTTGCGTTTGCCCTTTATATTATGTTCGGCTGTGTCGACATGGCTTATCGCAGAATTAACACAGATATTATTCGGCGAGTCTAAAAAAACAATTGCCGCTCTTATGTTTTCAGCTGCACCTGTCTTATCAATAACAACAGGCAGTTGGATTCTACCTGATGGTCCACTTTTATTATTTATGCTTGCATGCGCATGTATAGTTGCGCGACTATTATTTGAACCATCAACCTCACCAGCATATTGGTTGCTTGCCGGCTTGTATGGTGGGTTTGCATTATTATCAAAATATCATGGTCTATTTTTATTTTCGGGTACATTTGTTTTTTTGATTTTATCATCACGCCATCGTTTCTGGCTTGCAACGCCGTGGCCTTACCTTGGTGCATTTATTGGTCTTTTGATTTTTCTGCCTGTGCTGTTGTGGAATGCAAGGCATGAATGGGTTTCGTTTTTATTTCAGAGCTCACGTGCTAATCCTGCGGAATGGCATATTTGGATGCCTTTTATCGTGTTGTTGGGGCAGGCTCTATTTTTATGTCCCCCCATATTTTATTTTCTTCTACGAGCAACATATCAAAAAATAATAACCCGCCCAATTCATGCTGAAAGCTTATTCCTTCTTAGCTTAGGTGGTGGCCCTATTCTAATTGTAATCATGATATCATTATGGTCGAAGCAAAGCCTATTTCATTGGGCTGCCCCTGGTTACATGATGTTAATACCAATAGCCGCTCATTATATAAATGCTCAACAACGTCTATGGCTTGCATATATTTCTTATGCGATGTGGGGCCTTACGCTCTGCGTATCCTTATTGGGTTTGCTCCCTATAAATTGGTCTTCCATTGGGATACGTGATCCTTTTGCGGATATGCGGTCATGGTCTTCACTTGAGCCTTTAATCGAAAATATATATAAAGAGATGCCTGCACAAAGCTTTATCGCTACAACGCATTGGCATCTTACAGGGCGGCTTGATTATGCTTTGCGGGGTGACTATCGCGTAACCTGTTTATGCAGGGATAATAGAGAATATGGCATTATTTATCCTCTATCAGATTTGCGCCATCAATCTGGTATTATTCTCGTGCCATTTTATAAAACTAATCTTAGCCAAGATATGTTAGAAAAGATGTTTGTTCGTCTTGATCAACGCGATGATATACATATCAGGTTAGGCTCTGATGTGATTATGAGGTTTCATGTCTATGTCGGTTATGATTTTAATGGTGCCATAGCTGAGTGATGCCAATCCATATTTATATATGACCCCTTTTAATTATGGGGCTTACTCATCTAGATCTTATATTTTCTGTTTAGTTTTTTGATGATGCAAAAGTAAAAAGATCCACATCACCAAACTCATTCCAATGAAGAGTGTGAGGCAGCCCATTAAATTACCAATAAATTTTGCTGTAATGGATTGCAGGGTGATGGTTGAGAAATGAATAATATAGGCCATCCCCAAAATATGTGCGATGGCGTTGAGTAGAGAATAAATCATAAAAAATGAAAAAACCTCACCCAATCTGTAATCAGACCATGGCTCTAATTTGATGCGGCCAAACTTTGCATAAGCTATCATAAAATAAGCTATTAAAGCTGTTATAGGCGTAATAAGGCCAAAGGTGCCATTGATTAAAGCCCCGTTTGAATTGGTCATCATGAGGAAAGAAAAAGATCCGAGAGCTAAACCAAATGCAGCCTGATAGCCGAAAATCAGCATAGACATAACAGTAATGCCCGCTGGGAAATAAAAATAACTAATGTATTTATTGAAGTCAAAAGTATAGAGAAATTGATCATCAATAAAGGCGGCGCAGAAACGAATAAGAGCTACAATTGCAATTGTGCGCAAAAGTTTAGTCGCGCTCATTTTTGAGTTCCCCATAGCTTTCAATGAATCCATTCATTTTATCGCTAATAAGAAGCGGAGAATTATGGCCTGGGCTTTTGTTGAGTAGGCCCTTTCGCTGGAGATTGGTGATGTGACGATAGGTGCTTGAACGTGTTGTGATGGCTGCCCTAACAACATCATTGGTCGTGGGTATGTGACCATAAGCCTGTGATGTCGCAATAAAATCAAAGATTTTACGCTCATTTTTCTCAAGTTCAGTTAAGCCATATTTATTGAACAAGAGTGATAAGAGGCTATAGAGGCGTGCAAACTCTTCCGTCATGGTGCCCTACGATAAAAACGACTTTATGAAATTATAGAGATTGTTCGGTTGGGCTCAAGATAAAAATTTTGCTTGAGCATATTCCTGGATAGACCATAAAAAGCGCGCGATTTCAGTTTTGCTACGCCAGATCAAGGTGTTGATTTTGCCCAATAAGGATATGAGCTCGCGCGGGCTGGTTTCAATGGTCGATTGAAAATCCGCGATACCGATAATGCCCGGATAGATGTGACGATATTTAAGACCGAAATTGTAGGGTCGATCAAAGGCATGATCAAAAGGCACTTCAATAGTTTTTAGATTTTGAATCAATATTTCAGCCGCTTTTCGGGTAACAGCATAAGCGGTTGAGCCTGTTGAGCGTGTTAGATTGAGGCAAAAAACATGATCCTTGTCAAAAGCACGTGTTATAAGTTTATAATAATTACGACGGCTTTGAAGGCGCAAGAAATCCCATTCCTTTTCTGCTTGCGCAAGGCTTCCCCATAACACATCAGGGTTGCGGGGCAGGAGGGCATCATCTTCCAAAATAACGGCACATTGCGCATCCGTCGCTAGAAAGGCGTGTAACGCATTTAAATGGCTGAGATAGCAACCGAGCTCACCGGCTAATATTTTTTTCCCATGGCATTTAAAAAAATGCTGTTGCTCGGCATCGCTAAAATGAGAAAGCGCTTCTGCACCATCAACACCTCTTATGCGCTGATAGCGTAATTGAAGAGCATTAAGTTGCTCTTCCATATGAGCACGGCGCTTAATGGACCGATCCATATTGATGTAAAGGAACAGCACATTTGGGGGAGTAATCGTCCCCACATCTGAGTGTTCTGATGATGATAAGCGTGTCTCAAACATGGGGCCACCATAACGGAGGCTCCATGCTGTTCAAGCCTAATTATTCATATCTATCAACGTTCTAAATCTGAAATTTAGGAAAATATGGCTTATTTTCATGCTTACCTGCCCCATAGCAGATGTTTTTATTGTGGGTGCGTCATTATTGAGCAGAGTCGGTTCAAATTATCATTTATTGCTATGATGGTTGAGAGGAGGCCAACAAATAAAATATAGGCAATCCAAAGACTGATAATCATGGGAATATAAAGGTCTTTGGGCATGTTTGTGATGTTAATATAGGGGCTCAGCCTATCAGTTGTGCCTGTGGCAACACAAAAGCTGATGAGGCCGAGTGTGCCGATAATGATGATGTGAGCGAGTGATATAAGACTTGCAAAGAGTCGAGCAATAAGACGATTCATGGCGTAAATCCTAAAATATGAGTTTATTCAAACATAAATTAAATGAGGTGTTGAGATGACCACATTTTTTGAGAGCTGCCTATCGTTTTTTAAAACTATGGTTTTTTTCATGCTCTCCCCTCTGGGCGTTAACTATCAAACGCAAGAGCCGCCCTATCACATTGTCAAAGAAATTAGTCCTGCGGTCCAAGTGCGACATTATGCGCCGCGATTAGTTGCTCAAGTTAATTTGAGTGGGGATGCTGATGTGCAAAGACAGGCTTTTGAAATTTTAGCAGGCTATATTTTTGGTGCCAATCAAAGCGCACGCTCACTTGCCATGACGGCGCCTGTTGAAATGAGCGCGCAAAAGATTTCAATGACGTCACCGGTCTCGATTGAGCCGTCGGCAGATAATTATACTATGCGATTTTTTCTACCCGATGACGTAACATTTGATGATGCGCCTCAGCCCCGCGATCCCCGTGTTCATATTATCAGTCTTGATGCGCGCGATGAGATCGTGCTGCAGTTTTCGGGGCGCGATAATCAACGCATTATTCAAGAGAAAATGAATGATTTAAATGAGATTGTTCATACTCTCGGTCTTAAAACAGATGGAGCGCCCATAGTGTATTTATACAATCCACCATGGACGCTTCCATTTTTGCGACGCAATGAAATAAGTATACGTCTGGCGTCTTAGAGCTGATAGACGTAGGCAACGCTGACCGCATGTTTGCGGGCGATTTCAGAGACGGGAACGCCTTTATTGCGCTCGCTGAGCAACATTTTCCGGAAAGCTGTCAATTCTTTTCCAGTGCGACGGACACGTGTTTTCATGGGTTGTGCTGTTGCGGATATTGTTTTTGCGCGCTCGCCTTCATTTTTTTCAGCATGCGCTAAGATATCTTCAAGGGATGAAATAATTTTTTTGATAGTGGAAATATCGCGGTTTGAAAGGGTCATGGATGCCTCTATAAATCAATCAATAAATATTTTATAATATCATATAATTAATGGAGTCTTAAAAGCTATATTATCTAAGTTCGACTTATTTCAATGATGATTGATATCGCACATGAAAAGTATTTTTATAACTTATATTATTATATGCATAATTATCACTGAGATCTTTCTGCGCTGTTATTGTTATTATCTTGCCCATGGGGCATGTTCTTATACGCTGTTATATATATGGCAAAGCGCACGGCGTATGATGTTAGGGTAGCAGATCGGTCTCATGCGGCAGCGTTTCAACTTTAACGCGTGCAACGCCTGAAGCACGCATGCCCAGAAGATCTGCTGCATGAATGGATACATCTATAATGCGTCCTTTTACAAAGGGGCCTCGATCATTAACTGTGACGATGATGGAATGATCGTTGGACAGATTTGTCACTTTTACCATAGTCCCAAAGGGGAGTGTGCGATGAGCGGCTGTTAATGTGGTGTGCGCTTGTCCGCTCGCGGTGCGACTTTTAAGCACATAAAAGGACGCCTTTCCGAGCCAAGCTTCCGCTTGCGCGTGACAAGAACATAAGAGAATGGGAAGGGCAACGGCAGCGCGAAATGCAGACCTGCAATATGATTCGTAGGACATAGCGCGGTTTTAGGGGACTTGGTGCCAAGATGGCAAGTCTGTAAATTCTTTGAGACCGAATTATAATTTTCGTATAAAGAGCTCTAAGCCTTTTTCGTCCAGTTTTGACCAAAGGTCAGTCGATTTTTGATAAAAAGCAGTTTCATGCCCCAATCGTGCGCGTAAAATAAGCTTGGAATGATCTATACGCCATGAAATGGGATCAAAAAGCACAAGCCCCTCATCACGGCAGGCGGGGGCTAATTGGGCTTGTCCGGCAAGTTCTTTATTATTTTTCATCCCTAAAGTGATGAGACAGCCTGTGTCTTTCATGCCCTGTCGTAACAATCCATAACGCCCCTCAAGGTCTTTTGGCGTGCCTTTAAAAGGAAGGGCAGTGCTGGGTAGTTTTGATGTGCTATTGGGCGCAGAATTTTGATACGCATGAGCTGACGAGGCGATGTCTTGTGTTTTCAACTGAGCTGCGCGTGCTTGGGCAGTCATAATCGCTGCGGGGCGAAATCCAAGAGAGGGTGATTTTGCTTGCGAAGGTCTAAACTCATCAACAGCTTGAGTTTTTTTAGACGATGATGAAAGAGAATTATCCTCAATTGCCGCAGCATGGGGCACATAAAAAAATAAATTAAAGCTTAGTAAAGCTGTTAGTGCTGGCAATCGATAGAGACAAAATAAAGACACGATCCATTTCCCATAGATCATGCTTTATCGCATTATTTAGTTAAAAATTTGCAAGGGGTGTTTCAGCAACGGGTGTGAGGGGGCGTTCGCCTTTTTTCCATGCCCGTAAATTATTGACCATTAATGCACCCATGGCGGCGCGTGTTTCATGTGACGCAGAACCAATGTGAGGAAAGAGCACAACATGTTTAAGCGCAATGAGTTCATCGGGAACGTGGGGCTCATGGGCAAAAACATCTAGTCCTGCTGAAAGAATACGCTTCTCACGCAAGGCCTGAATCAAGGCGGTTTCATCGATAACAGAGCCGCGGGCGATGTTAATGACAATGCCTTGGGGGCCTAGTGCATGTAAAACATCTGCATTGACGAGATGATGTGTGCCTGCGCCCCCTGGGGTTGCGATGACAAGAATATCAACAGCGCGCGCCATGCTTATGAGATCATCGTAAAATTGATAGCGGACATCATTTTGATGCCGCCGTCCAAAATAGGCGATTTCAACACCAAAGGCTTCAAGGCGATGCGCAATGGCTTTGCCAATGCGGCCTAATCCAGCAATACCAATTTTTTTGCCCTTTAATGTGCCCGTCAAGGGGAAAGGCGCCTTCAGCCATTGACCCGCGCGCAAATAATGATCTGCTTGAGGTAATTGTCGGACAGTGCATAAAATGAGACCTAAGGCTGTATCAGCCGTTTCGTCCGTCAGGACATCAGGTGTATTTGTCACAATAATATTATGCGCACCCGCCCACGCCGCATCGATTAAATCATAGCCAACGCCCAAATGAGAAATCAGTTCTAGATTGGGGAAGCGTGCCATAAAATCAGCATTGATGGGAATTGATATGCCCTGAGAGAGGACATTAACGCCCGTGGCTAATGCGCGGATCTCTGCGCCTTCACGCGCAATTAAATTATCGGGATCTGTGGCTTGCCATAATTTGATGAGATCAAATTCTTTCTCTAAGGCTGCAATGACGGCGTCATGCAGCGGGACGGGCATAAGCACTTTAGGTTGTGATGACATGAGAGCCTCAGAGGTCTTGTGTGTGAGCGCTTTCATGCCAGCGATGTAAAATCAGCCATGACAGAAAATGCAGGCAAGCATAAATAAAAATGCCCGTGAACGAAATAAGTGTGAGAGCTGCAAACATGCGGGGGATGTTGAGCCTGAAGCCAGCTTCAACAATACGAAACGCAAGCCCTGCGCCTTGTCCCGCGCTGCCTGCAGCAATTTCGGCAACAATAGCGCCAATTAAGGACAGTCCGCCGCCAATGCGCACACCAGCCAAAAATGAGGGCAGGGCGGTCGGCAGACGCAGATAGAGTAAGATTTGCCAACGTGATGCGCCATAGAGGCTCAGAAGATCATTTAAGTGCCGATCAGTTGAGGCAAGACCAAAGGCGGTATTGGCCAGAATGGGGAAGAAGGAGACAAGAAAAGCGCAAGCTAAAACCGCGGTTTGTGGTTCAAGATAAATCAGCAAGAGAGGAGCAATTGCAATAATGGGGGTGACTTGCAAAATAACGGCAATAGGGAAAAAAGCGCGCTCAATCCAGCGCCATTGCGTGAATATAATGGCGAGAGAGACGCCGCCGATAATAGAGGCAATGAGAGCGCTCAGCGTAATGCGTAATGTGACCCATAAAGCGCTCATCAGGACTGAGCTGTCGGCTATTAATGTTGTATATATGAGGCTCGGACTTGGAAGAATATAGGCGGGGATATGATTAACCCGCACGACAATCTCCCATATAACTAAGAGGCCGATAAAGACCGAGATGGATAGAGCGCTCTGACGTAAATGGCGCATAAAGCGGTTCATCTGAGCCCCTCCGATCCCTGTGTCATGGCAGATTGAAGCGCATGTGAGGCCCTCTGGCAATTCTCAAGATAAAGGGGAGAAAGCCGAAACTCATCTGTGCGGGGCGCGGGCGGGATATTGATTATATCAATCATGCGGCCGGGGCGTGGACTCATAACGGCAATGCGTGTCGAGAGATAAACGCTTTCATAGACGGAATGAGTCACAAAGACGACGCTGGTTTGACTTTGAGTTGTAAGATTCAAAAGATCATTATTAAGCCGCAGGCGTGTGATTTCATCAAGCGCTGCAAAGGGCTCATCCATGAGTAGGATTTTAGGCTTCATCACCATGGCGCGTGCAATAGACACACGCATACGCATGCCGCCAGATAATTCTCTGGGCAAGGCCTGTTCAAAACCGCTCAGTCCCACAAGCCCAAGCGCATTGGCAATGTCATTTTGCGCGTGACGCGGGCTAATCCCTTTGACGCGCAGAGGTAAATAGACATTTGCCCATACAGAGGCCCATGGCATGAGTGTGGGTTCTTGGAAGACATAACCAAGGGAGGCATGCGCTGTTTCATCATGCCATGAAATGGTGCCAGTGCTTGGGCGCTCAAGTCCGGCTAATAAGCGCAAAATAGTTGATTTGCCGCAGCCTGAAGGGCCGAGGAGTGATAGAAATTCGCCTTGTTCAAGAGTCAGCGACACATTATCAAGCGCCAATGTGCCATTGGCGAAGGTTTTGCTCACAGCTTCCATGCGCACCAAGGATGATGCAAGATTGGGCGCATGGAAAGAATGTGATGTCATAGTGACCTAATTGTGTTCGCTCTTCGGACGAAGTTCAAGGCCAATGCCTTTATTGATAAAACGCAGATCATAGGCTGCGTGATAATCAAGATCAGATTTGATGACGGCGCTTTTGACCATTTTGTCAAAAAAACTTTTCATTCGTGCATCCGTCATAGCGCCAATGCCGAGGGTCAGGGAGTCGCCTGAATCAACAATGCCATATTCTTTCATACGCGCGATTGAGAAGGCAATTTGATCATCGCGCATATCAGGATTGTCTTTTTTAATGGCTTCATCCGCTTTTGCGTGATCGCCATACATATAATGATACCAGCCGATAATGGAGGCGTTCACAAAGCGCTGCACAAGGTCGGGGTTCTTCTCAATTGTCTCACGGCGTGTTTCAATTGTGGTTGAGTAGGAATCATAACCATAATCAGCGAGCAAGAAGATATTGGGCTTGAAGCCTCCTTGCTGTTCAACTTCATGCGGCTCTGATGTCAGATAGCCCTGCTGGATTGAGTTTTTGTCGGCAATGAAGGGGGCGGGGTTGAATGTATAGGGCTTAACTTTTTCTTCTTGGAATCCGTAAGTGAGTTTTAGCCATTGAAATACAGATGTGAGATTTTCTTTGCCGATAAAAGCCGTTGCTTTTGGAAGATCGCTCCAATGATCAAATCCGGCTTGGGGATGAGACATGAGGATATAGGGATCTTTTTGAAACATAGATGCGACCGCCACAGTTGGAATATTTTGTTCAACTGCGGTGAAAGCTTGAATTAAATTTGCACCCATATTGAAATCTAATTTGCCTGTAGCAAGCAAGAGGCGATTATTTGATTGTGGGCCCCCAGGAATGATTTTGACATCAAGTCCATATTTTTCATAAGTGCCATCAACAACAGCTTGATAAAATCCACCATGTTCAGCTTCTGCCAACCAATTTGTGCCGAAGGTGATGTGATCAAGGCCAAGGCTGGGTGTGCTGACCATGAGGGCGCAGATGCCGATAACCGAGCGGCATTTCGACATGAAGCCTGAATTAGAAAAAGAAGGGTAAGCCATAGGGTAGTCCTTAAGCATGCAGTTATGATTAATATGGTGCTCTATATGGGTTCGTCGGCAATCCACGGAAAGGTCCATGTTTCCGATAATGTTCTATTTCCCACGCGCAGGAAAGCACGCAAATCAGTTGCGCCTTCTTTGCCGAGATCAACATCAAATTGCGCTCTAAATCCGTTAATGGCGGGATTATAGACAAGATCTTTTTTGATAATGCGCCCTGATGTGGTCGAGGGTACAAATTCAACGCTTTGTGGATTATCTTGATAATAGCTCAAATCCCCACCGGCAAAATCAAGAATAAAACGACGTTTGGTAGGTGTAATAGGCTCGCTCGACCCAAGTGTATGTGTGTTCTCTTGGAATGTGTTGATCACCCGCGCATTGGGTGAGAGGCGGGGATGATCTGCATAGGCTGTCATGCGGTATGAAAAGCTAAGGGCGTTGCCGATTTGGACGGGATTGGTAAATACCCATGACGCCGTCACATTTGGTGCGTTGATGTCTGCGGTCGGTCTTTCGACCATTTCAATGCGCCCATTGCCCCAGTTGTCTTGTGGCTCAATCCATAGACTCGGGTGGGTTTCGTAATGGGCATCGAGATCTTGATAATGATCAAAATTGCGATCACGTTGAATGAAACCAAAGCCACGGATATTTTGATCAAGAAAGGCAGTGGTGGTGAGCTTGTCTGGATTGCGTAAGGGGCGCCAAATCCATTCGCCCGTTCCTGAATTCATGAGCAAGCCATCGGAGTCGTGAATTTCGGGGCGATGGTCCTTTGCGAGTTTGCGTGTGCTTTCACTTGCGTAAAACAGTGTTGCTAGGGGTGCGCAGCCAATTTTAATATTGGCTTTGCGTGGGTAAAGCGTGAGGCTGATATCAGCTTGGGGTGTTGCGCTGACATTCAGGTCAATCTTCATCGCGCCCGTGATTGAAACGCTATCGATAAGCGCATAGAGCGTGAGTTTGTCCGATGTGGCCTCGGGTGTTTCAATCCATATTTCACGAAAAAAGGGAATGTCTTCTTCGGGCGTGCCTGCATTAATGGTCAATGCGCGCGCATTAACGCCCATATGTTGATCGCGGCCCGTGAGTCGAAACGTGCTTGGGCTTGTCATGTCAAAGAAAAGATCAAATAGGCGTGGGTCATTAAGGCGTGAGAAGAGCTGAACGCCAGCAAAGCCACTATTGACCGGCAGATTGTGATCAAATTTTGTGTGCCCGTAATCAAAGAGATTGCTGGCATAGGGAATGGGAGTGGCGATGCCATCGCGCACAAGGTTGATTGTGAGGGGGTGGCGATAAGCGCCGCCGAGATGAATGGGTTGCACGCGGAAATTTGTGCCAGTTAAAAAACTTTTATCGCTGCGGAAATGAATATCGCGCCAATTTTCCTCATCCAATTTGGCAAGCTGGTCAGGCAATGTGGGCCCAGCGGTAAAGGGGGCGGCATTTAAGTCACGTGCGCGGCGGGTGATATCGGCAAAGCTCAGTCGTGGTGGCAGGTTCGGGCCTGCTGCTGGATTTGCCGTTGTGCCCTGAGATTGGCTTTGCGCAAGGGCTGGCATGTGCAGGGACGTCGAGACCGCGGTCAATGTCAGCATGCCGGACAGAGCGGTGCGACGATTCATCTCAGTCATATTATCCCCGTCTTGCTCAAGGGCTGGCGTTGAATGATGCAGGTCTCACGAGGACTGCGCCCTAAGACAATGTGCCATTTAAGTGAGGTAGCTGGCTTTGAGAGAGAGGGCAAGTCGGAGATGAAGAGTTAACATCCTGTCATCCAGCATCGCCGTTCAAACATTATTGGTGATATCTTTGTCATATTAAGAAAAAAATGTGCCTTAGGGGGTGGAGGATGCAAATTAATGCTTGTCATCTCCAAAAATTGGATTATTTATCGCTCTGCCCAAATCGCACGTGCCTGTGGTCGTGTGTCGGTGGGTGGGGATCTGGACAAGAGGCCAGTTAACCATCCGTAAAAACCGACAGCCGGAGGCGAACCGGCGAACCCCGCCAAACGGGGGACGCGACTTAAAGCAACGACGGACCGGGCTTTTTCGTCTCTGTTGGCCTCCAAAGCCAACGTACCGAAGAGGCTAGTCTTTCTTGCCGGGCGTGCGGACGGGATTTCCCTTCCAAACGATGGCCACGCAAATCTTGGATAGCTTAGGCTTTCCGAGCTTCTCGTGTCCTACGGCGCAGCACCCGACAGCAGCTTCACGCTTAGCGTGGGTCTGAGGTCACGGGTTACGTATTGATAACTTTACTGCGTCTCCACCGCGCGGTTCAGAAGTTAATGCGTCGCCCACCGAAGCTATCGCATTTTGGCGCATGGGATGTGCGCCCTTCGAAGGGATGCAGCGATGACGGATCGTATTGTAGATTTTTTACGCCAACGACGTGAAGCCGGCCAAGATCACGGCCCATGCATGGTTCTTGACCTTGACGTGGTGCGTGACAACTACCGCTCTTTTGCCAAGGCTTTGCCTGATACGCGTGTATTTTACGCGGTTAAGGCTAATCCTGCGCCTGAAGTGCTTAATTTGCTTGCAAGCCTCGGCTCCTGCTTTGATACGGCCTCTGTGGTCGAGATTGAGCAGGTTTTGGCAACTGGGTGCACGCCTGACCGCATTAGCTTTGGCAATACGATCAAGAAAGAACGCGATATTGCCCGCGCTTTTGAGCTTGGCATTCGCTTGTTCGCCGTTGATTGCGAGGCTGAGGTCGAGAAAATTGCCCGCGTTGCACCAGGCTCCAAGGTTTTTTGCCGCATTTTATGTGATGGTGATGGCGCTGAATGGCCATTGTCGCGCAAATTTGGCTGTTCTCCTGAAATGGCTGCGCCAGTGCTTGAGCGTGCATTCCGTTTGGGCCTGCATGCCTATGGCATTTCCTTTCATGTCGGCTCACAGCAACGTAATCCGCGTATGTGGGATGGAGCTTTGGCGTCGGCATCAGCCATTTTCCGCGATTTGGCTGAGCGTGGGATCCAGCTGTCCATGGTCAATCTGGGCGGTGGCTTCCCGACTAAATATTTGAAAGATGTGCCGGCAGTTCGTGCTTACGGAACATCTATTTTCCGTTCTTTGCGCAAGCATTTTGGTAACCAAATCCCCGAGACAATCATTGAGCCAGGCCGCGGCATGGTTGGCAATGCCGGTGTGATTGAGGCCGAAGTGGTGCTCATTTCCAAAAAGTCAGAGTCTGACGCGGTTAAATGGGTCTATCTGGATATTGGCAAGTTCAATGGTTTGGCTGAAACCATGGATGAGATGATCCGTTATCCCATCCGTACGGACTTTGATGGCGATATGTTGGAGCCCTGTGTTTTGGCGGGACCAACATGCGACTCCGTTGATGTTCTCTATGAAAAAGATCCCTATATGCTCCCTGTGAGCCTTGAGATTGGCTCAAAAGTGCTGATTGAAGGTACGGGGGCTTATACAACAACCTATTCAGCGGTTGGATTTAACGGCTTCCCTCCACTTGAATCTTTTGTGATTTAAGTGAACGCTGTCTAAGATATCAGGCGAGAGCGCGCTCTCGCCTTTTTTTATGTTCAAAAATAGTGTCATTTTAGTGCTGCATGGGCTGGCTAGGCTGGGGTTTCATTAGGGAGTGAATCTCATGAATTTCACAATCGAAGGTAATGTGATGCAGACTGTTGCCATTGATTTGGCGGCGGGCGAGTCTGTTTATAGCCAAACCAGTACGATGTGCTGGATGAATGATGCGATTGAAATGGATACGCATACAGGGGGCGGATTTTTTGCAGGCCTCAAACGCACCTTTATGGGCGGTAGCTTTTTTGTGACTCACTTTACCTCACGTGGTCAGGGCCATGTCGCTTTCGCGCCGCGCTTCCCCGGTACAATTATTGCGCCACGTTTGGCTGCAGGCGAATCTCTTATTTGCCGCAAAGAAACATTTTTATGCGCTGAGGCCAGTATTCAATTATCGCTGGCTTTTCAAAAGAAATTTGGCGCGGGTTTTTTTGGTGGCGATGGATTTATTTTGCAAAAAGTGTCGGGGCCAGGCGTAGTCTGGCTCGATTTATCAGGCGAGTTGATCGAAAAAGATTTGGCAGCGGGAGAGGTGCTTAAAGTGCATGCGGGCCATGTCGGTTGTTTCACGCCCAGCGTTGATTTTGATATTAGTCTCGTGCGCGGGTTTAAGAATCTTTTGTTTGGTGGTGAAGGCATGTTTTTGGCCACTCTCAAAGGGCCTGGCAAGGTATGGCTTCAGAGCATGCCGATTATGAATTTAGCCGAAGAAATTGCGCGTTATTTGCCATTTGGGCGCAGTGATCAGAGCAGCGCAGGTGCGGGTATTGCAGGCGCTGTTTTGGGAAGTGTGTTTGGCGCTATGAGCGGGGGCTCACAAAATAATGGATCGTCTTCAACCGATGTTTAGGTGAAGACGCTTTATGCATATCAAATCTGAAATCTGGGGTTGACACTGCGGGCAGCTCATGGCCTTAACCCGCAAACGAAGTGATGGAGTGTGGAATGTCTGATTGGCCCGTTTATGGTCGTATTTCCGGCCCGATTGTCATGATCGGTTTTGGTTCAATTGGTAAGGGTACATTGCCCTTAATCGAGCGTCATTTTAAATTTGATCGCAAACGGCTTGTGGTTATTGATCCCGATGAGTCTGATCGTGCGCTTGTTGATCAGGCTGGCTATCATTTTCATCATATTGCCATCACCAAAGAGAATTATCGTGATGTCTTGATACCCTTGCTCACAAAAGGGGGTGGGCAGGCGTTTTGTGTTAATTTATCAGTTGATACGTCTTCATTGGCGATTATGGAGATGTGCCGTGAGATCGGCGCGCTTTACATTGATACTGTGGTTGAGCCATGGCCCGGCTTTTATTTTGATAAAAATCGCGGGCCTGACTCGCGCACGAATTATGCCTTGCGTGAAACAGTGCTTGACGCCAAGCGTAAAGCCCCCGGTGGCACAACAGCCGTTTCATGCTGTGGTGCAAATCCCGGCATGGTCTCGTGGTTTGTTAAGCAAGCTCTTGTCAATTTGGCAGCTGATATTGGTGACCACGCGCCTGAGCCCACAAGCCGTGAGGAATGGGCGGCGCTTGCGCAACGCTTGGGTGTGAAGGGTATTCATATTGCTGAACGCGATACGCAGCGCGCTAAGACGCCAAAGCCGCAGGGTGTATTTGTGAACACATGGTCGGTTGAGGGGTTCTTGTCTGAAGGCATGCAGCCTGCTGAGCTCGGTTGGGGCACGCATGAAAATTGGTTACCTGCGAATGCGGGCACGCATAAGCAGGGTTGCGGTGCGGCGATTTATCTCAATCAACCCGGCGCAAATACGCGTGTGCGTTCATGGACACCAACAGCGCAGGCGCAATATGGTTTTCTGGTCACGCATAATGAATCAATCTCAATCTCTGATTATTTGACTGTGCGCGATGGAAGCGGCAAAGCTGTTTATCGTCCGACCTGTCATTACGCTTATCATCCCGCGAATGATGCGGTTTTATCCTTGCATGAAATGTTTGGTCAGGCCGGACGTATGCAAGAAGAGCATTATATTCTCAGCGAAGAGGATATTTTGGACGGCATTGATGAATTGGGTGTGCTTTTATTTGGCCATGCCAAAAATGCCTATTGGTATGGCTCTCAGCTGTCTATTGAAGAGACACGCCGTATTGCCCCCAATCAAAACGCGACAGGTTTGCAAGTGACCTCTGCGGTTTTGGCGGGCATGGTTTGGGCGCTTGAAAATCCTGAAGCAGGTATTGTTGAAGCTGACGAAATGGATTATCGCCGCTGCCTTGAAGTGCAATTGCCTTATCTTGGCCCTGTCATTGGTGCTTACACGCAGTGGACCCCCCTCACGGATCGTCCGGGCTTTTTCCCAGAGGATATTGATGAGAGCGATCCTTGGCAGTTCCGCAATATATTGGTGCGGTGAGCCTAGCGAATATGATAAAGGGCCTTTCGGGGCCCTTTTGTCATTCTCTTGCCTCAATTTATTCTAACAAGCACGAGGGGGAGATTTGATGCGCTTAATCTCATTTCTTTTGTGCGTATTTATGTGGGCTTGCTCAAGCCAAGCACAAGCGCACCCCCATGTCTGGGTGGCCATGCGCAGTGAGCTGATTTTTGGTGCGGATGGGCGGTTACACGCCGTGCGTCATCACTGGACCTTTGATGATATGTATTCGGCTTTTGCCGTGCAGGGATTGGGTCCAGAGGGCCAGATTTTGAGTGATGAGCAGCTTCTGCCTTTGGCTAAAACAAATGTTGAGCAATTAGTTGAGTATAATTATTTTACCTTTGTGAAGGTTGGTGGCAAACCCGCTTCTCTTTTGCCTGCCACAGATTATGCCTTGCATGAGGATGAAAAGAAATTATTGACCCTTACATTTACAGTCCCTCTTGCATCACCCGCCAGCGCATCAAAAGCGCTGGTGTTTCAGGTCTATGATCCCAGCTATTTTGTTGATTTTACTTTTGAGCGTTCACCCAATGACACAAAAGATGTGGGTGTGACATTGGTCGATGCATCCAAAGGATGTTCCTTATCTGTATTTCGCCCAAAACCTCTCGGCGAATCTGAACAAAAGGCTTTGAATGAAGCATTTTTTGCAGATTTATCACCCGGAGAAGATTTTGGAATTAAACTCGCCGATCGTGCGATTGTGGCCTGCCCATGATGAGATATCGTGCGCTATGGCTGTTGTTTTTTATGTTGATCTGCGATCCCCACGCGTGGGCGCAAGCGCAACATCCCTTTGGTGTCGGCATATCCGAGGGTGGTGGTGCGGCAACAGGCTTCACGGGCTGGATATTGGGGCTGCAGGCTAGTTTTGAGCATATGCTTAGCGCCTCTGTGCGTGATATCAGTCTGGGCGTGTCAGCACTGCCGTTTTTGATGGGGCTTGGTTTTGTTTATGGCGCGTTACATGCGGCTGGCCCGGGCCATGGTAAGGCGGTGATTGCATCATATATGCTTGCGAATGAGCGCGCATTGCGACATGGGACGATGATTGCTTTTGCCGCAGCCTTTTTGCAGGGCTGTGTTGCCATTGCCCTTGTGGGTGTATTGGCGCTTATTATCCATGCAACAGCCCTCACCATGCGTTTAACAGCGCATATGATTGAGCTCACAAGTTTTGCCTTTATCGCCGCACTCGGTGCATGGCTTATCTGGCGTAAAGGCATGAATTTTTATCACATATGGCAGCAGGGGCGCGTAAAAAACACGAGTGCTTTTGTGTGCGAGCCCTGTGATAATACAGATGCTTCGCATGAGCATGGACCCGATTGTGGCCATATCCACATGCCCGATCCCGCCCAATTTCAACGGCGTGATTTTTCATGGCGGCAAGCCTTCATAACAGTTGTTGCGGCGGGCGCGCGACCTTGCTCGGGCGCGATTTTGATTTTGGTCTTTGCTTTGGCGCAGGGTGTGTTTTTAGCTGGTGTGGCAGCAACTTTTGCCATGAGTTTGGGCACGGCTTTAACGACATGTTCTCTCGCAGCCCTCGCTGTTTTTGCCAAAGATTTGGCAATGCGGTTGTTTGGCGCACAGACGCGCAGAGGGACGTTGATCGCAGCGGGGGGCGAATTTGTGGCCGCGCTCCTCGTCTTTGTCTTTGGTATTGCTTTGTTTTTCGGATTTATGGAGATGGGGGCGTGATGATCTTGCCTCACACCCCTTTGATGGGCTAGGACTGATGAGAGGAGATGAATCGTGACCGAGCGCAAGCCCATAAATATGACCCATTTGATCACTTTGGTGAGCGTGACGATTTTGGTCGGCACTGAATTTGTTGGCACGAGTTGGGCTGCGGGTTGGGCTTTGGGTGGTTTGTTTCAATTGCCTCCCGTTGTGAGCACAGCGGTTGAAATCATCTTTGCTCTCTTGGGCGTGGTGTGCCTTTATTATTTTGTTCGTGCTGCGGCAAAAGCTGAACCTATTCGCGGCTAATTTTCATTATCATTGAGAGGTCGTCGTGGCTGATGTGGATGTCCTCATCATTGGCGCGGGTGCGGCAGGTATTGCAGCGGGCCGACAATGTCGCGCGGATGGTCGGCGCTATCGTGTGATTGAAGCGCGTGATCGTGTGGGCGGGCGCGCTTATACGCAGATCTGCCATGATCTTCCCATTGATTTGGGGTGTGGCTGGCTTCATTCAGCTGATCGCAATCCCATGGTTTCGGAGGCTGATGCGCTGGGTTTTGAGATTGATCGTGAACTACCCCCTTGGCAAAAAACCATGGTGGAGAGCGGCTTTTCTCTTGCGCAGCAAAGTGCTTTTCGTCATGAGCAACAGGCTTTTTATGATCGCCTCACAGATGCTGCGCAATTGTCGAGTGATTACCCAGCCTCACATTTTTTGCAACATGAGCAAAAATGGTCGCATTTGATTGATGCTGTTTCAACTTATGTGAATGGAGTGGAGCTTGATCGTCTTTCGACTAAGGATTTTATAGCTTATGATGATACGCCCGTAAATTGGCGGTTGCCGCGGGGTTATGGTGCTTTATTCGCCGCTTTAGCGGATGGGCTTGATATTCATTTTAACTGCCGCGCGCGCCTGATTGATCATAGTGGGCGTGACATCAAAATACAGACAACACAAGGTACACTCACAGCGCATGCGCTCATCATTACTGTGCCAACATCCATTCTTGCGCGCGGGGATCTTCGCTTCACGCCCGCTTTGCCTGATCATATCCAAGCAGCCAATTCTCTGCCGCTGGGATTAGCAAATAAGATTTATATAGCTGTTGATCGGCCCGAGGATTTACCCATCAATGGGCGGTTAATGGGCTGGATTGATCGCACAGATAAAGGCTCCTATCACCTCAGGCCCTTCGGACGGCCTGTTATTGAGGGTTATTTTGGTGGGCAATATGCGCGTGACTTGGAGCGCGAGGGCGTGGAAGGTTTTTTTGCAGCGGCGCGTGATGAAATTACCTCCTGCCTTGGCAGTCAGATGAAAAATCGGCTCCATTACCTCACCTCAAGTGCGTGGTCACAAGACCCCTTTGCGCAAGGGTCCTATTCCCATGCTTTGCCTAGGCACTCCTCCGCGCGCGCTGTTCTTCATCAAGCCTATGATCAAAGGATCTTTTTTGCGGGCGAAGCGGTTAGTGCGCATGATTTTTCAACAGCTCATGGCGCATGGCTAACAGGCCAAGCCGCTGCGCGCGCCCTTCCTTTTGCGGCACAAGCTTAGATCCTTTGGCGTGTTGTTAAGCCAATGCTTGTTAGTCCACCTATGTTATAATATAACGTAGTGGAAGCGCCTATTTCCCATGGAATAGTGTTTTGGCCCTGTTCAGAGCCGACATTATTTTTTCACGGGGACACTATGATCTCAGCTTGAAGCTGAGATGCTGAGGGCTCCATGCTCTCTGCAGGTGTGATGCGCTTAATCGGCGAATGGGATCTTACATAAAGATGATGCGCACCAATATAAAAGCATTGACGCAGGCCCTTTCAAAGCCTCAATAAAGCACAATCCATTTTTCGAGCTTGGGTATAAGAGACGGAGTTAACATGGCTGAGACCTCATTGCCTTCAAAAACACCTGTGACAGTTCTGACGGGTTATTTGGGTGCGGGAAAGACAACTTTGCTCAATCGTATTCTGAGTGAAGATCACGGCCATAAATTTGCGGTCATCGTCAATGAATTTGGTGAAATCGGCATTGATAATGATCTTGTCGTGGGCGCAGATGAAGAAGTGTTCGAAATGAACAATGGCTGCATTTGCTGCACAGTGCGGGGTGATTTAATCCGCATCATCGAAGGTCTGATGAAGCGCAAAGGTAAATTTGATGCGATCATCGTGGAGACCACAGGTCTTGCTGACCCTGCTCCTGTCGCACAAACATTTTTTGTTGATCAAGATATTCAAGATGCTGCGCGGCTCGATGCGGTGGTGACTGTGGCTGATGCCAAATGGCTCTCTGAGCGTCTCAAAGATGCACCTGAGGCTAAAAATCAAATTGCTTTTGCTGATGTGATTATTCTCAATAAAACCGATCTTGTGACGGAAGCTGAATTGCGTGAGGTGGAGGGGCGCATTCGCGCTATTAATCCCTATGCAACCCTGCATAAAACCACCCGTTGTCAGGTGCCGCTTGATCAGGTGTTGGGCCGCAACGCCTTTGATCTTGATCGCATTTTGGAAATTGAACCTGCTTTCCTTGAAACAGATGATGAGCATGAATGTGGCCCTGACTGTGATCACGACCACCATCATCATCACGGCCATCATGGGCACGATCACCATGGACATGACCACCATAGTCATGATCACGGAAGTCATGGGCATGGCGCGCATGATCATCATGATCATCACGGCCATGATCAGGGTAAAAAACACGGTGGTCTCAAACATTATCATGACGAGGAGATGCAATCAGTTGCTATTCGCTTAGCAGGTGATGTTGATCCAAATAAATTTATGCCGTGGATCAATGATCTTGTGCAGCATGAAGGCCCAAATATCCTGCGTTCAAAAGGTATTTTAGCTTTTAAGGATGAGCCTAAGCGCTTTGTCTTTCAGGGCGTGCATATGATTTTGGATGGTGATGTTCAGCGTGAATGGCAACCTGGTGAACATCGTGAATGTAAAATTGTGTTCATCGGCCGTAATCTCAAAGAAGATGAATTGCGTAAAGGCTTTATGGCCTGCGCGGTCTGAGTATGAGCATGTCGCAGCAGCAATCTCTCACCTCTCATGTCGTTCACTTTGATCTCGGGGCGCATGTGATGAGCGCCTCTTTTTGGGGTGATGATGTCGTCATGGCTTTAGCTGATGGCACCTATGTGCTGCGTCATGGCGATGAGATGACGCGCTCTAAAGCGCATGAAGAAGGCTGTATTTTAGTCGCACAGGCTGATGACCAGCGTCTTGTGAGTGGTGGTGACGATGGTCGTGTTGTGGAAATGCGACGCGGGCAGGCGCCTTCAGTGATTGCTGATGAAAAAGGGAAGTGGATTGATGCTTTGGCGTTGCGCGATGATGGTGCAATTGCGTGGAGCTGCGGGCGCAATGTGCGCGCGCGCGATGCCAAGGGTGATGTGAGGGAGATGAGCGCGCCTTCAAGTGTGCGCGGTCTTGCTTTCATGCCCAAGGGTTATCGCATCGTCATGACGCATTATAATGGGGTTAGCTTATGGCTGCCGAATATTAAGGGCGAGCCCGAGGCCTTGGTCTGGCGCGGGTCACATCTTGATGTGACTGTTTCACCAGATGGCAAATTTATTATCACCGCTATGCAAGAACATGCGTTGCACGGCTGGCGTGTGGCGGACAAAAAAGACATGCGCATGACCGGCTATCCCAGCAAAACCAGATCTTTTTCATGGTCAAGCGATGGGAAATGGTTGGCCACATCTGGTGCGGAGGCCTGTATTGTCTGGCCTTTTCAAACAAAGGATGGGCCGATGGGCAAGGGCCCGCGTGAATGTGGTGTACGCCCTGCTCATGTCGCGCGTGTCGCTTTTCATCCTCATGCCGGTATTGTTGCCTTGGGTTATAATGATGGCTGGGTCATGATGTGTCGCCTTGGTGATGCGGCAGAAATTTTAATTCATGCGCCTGCGATTGACGACGGCGCTCCCATTACAGCATTAGCGTGGGATGAGAAGGGTCAAAAGCTTATTTTTGCTGATGAGGCGGGACGCGCGGGACTTTTGACCTTGCCTCATGCATGACGTATGGGCCGATAAAAATATTTTTTTTTGCGCATGGGTTGACGTTTGAATCATTCAGAAAATCAGCGACCTTAACAATTAAAGCTTATTTTATTGAATTTTTTGCACTTAATGACGCTTGACGTGGAGGCAAAAAT
>Ga0164297_10001546_pt1 | contig 24209 bp, 24 predicted proteins | sample GEODES058metaG_FD_113539 | JGI IMG/M metagenome (GOLD analysis project Ga0164297, IMG submission 113539) | Dystrophic lake water microbial communities from Trout Bog Lake, Wisconsin, USA - GEODES058 metaG | ecosystem: Environmental > Aquatic > Freshwater > Lake | place: USA: Trout Bog Lake... | reverse complement strand
TCTGGGCGCTCTTGGCGCTCGGCGCGGGCGCCGTTGCGACCACCACGACCGCCGCGGCCTTGACGTCCTTCGCCTCGGCCATCACCACGCCCTTCACCACGCCCGTTACCGCGTCCTTCAGACGGGCCTTCGCCACGTTCACCGCGGCCTTCGGTTTTGGCTTTGTTGGCATCGACCGCTGGTGCTGCAGCGGGGCTGGCTTGCAGACCCAGCAAGGATTTAATCCAACCAAAGAAACCGGCTTGAGCGGGCGCCGTGCTGGCGGTTGCGGGGGCCTGATTGGCTTTCTTCGGCGCTTCGGCCGGTGCCGCGGCACGCGGTGCGGCTTGTGGCAACGGGGCGTCGGGCAAAACGCCCTTGATCACCGGGGTTTGGCGATTGGTCGGTTCTTGTGAACGGCGCGTCACGGTGGTGGGGTCTTCCACCAACTCGGCCATTTTGTAGCTGGCTTCGAGGTTGTCTAACCGGCTGTCGTCGTGCTTCAGGCGCTCGAGTTTGTAATGCGGCGTTTCCAAGGTTTTGTTCGGAACCAGCAGCACGTGGATGCGTTGCTTGAGCTCGATCTTGGCAATCTCGGGGCGCTTCTCGTTCAACAAGAAAGAGGCGACTTCCACCGGCACTTGCGCGTGGACAGCGGCGGTGTTGTCCTTCATGGACTCTTCTTGGATGATGCGCAAAATTTGCAACGCCGAGCTTTCGGTATCGCGCACATGGCCCGAACCGCCGCAGCGGGGGCAAGGAATGCTGGAGCCTTCTGACAGCGCGGGCTTCAAGCGTTGGCGGCTCATTTCCATCAAGCCAAATTTGCTGATGGTGTCGAATTGCACGCGGGCGCGGTCTTGACGCAGCGCGTCACGCAGTCGATTTTCGACTTCACGGCGGTTGCGCGATTCTTCCATGTCGATGAAATCGATGACGATCAAGCCACCCAAATCGCGCAGGCGCATTTGGCGTGCCACTTCGTCGGCGGCTTCCAAGTTGGTGCGGGTGGCGGTTTCTTCGATGTCGCCGCCTTTGATGGCTCGGGCAGAGTTGACGTCCACGCTGACCAAGGCTTCGGTGTGGTCAATAACGATGGCGCCGCCCGAGGGCAAGGTCACGGTGCGGGCGTAGGCCGATTCAATTTGGTGCTCGATTTGGAAGCGGCTGAACAGCGGCGCGTCATCGCGGTAGCGTTTGACGCGGGCGGCATGCTCGGGCATGACGTGGGCCATGAACTGCTGCGCTTGTTCATAGATGTCGTCGGTGTCGATCAGGATGTCGCCGATGTCGTGGTTGAAGTAATCACGAATGGCACGAATCACCAAGCTGGACTCTTGGTAAATCAGGAAGGCCCCTTTGCCGCCCTTGGCCGCGCCGTCGATGGCGGTCCAAAGCTTCAAGAGGTAGTTCAAGTCCCACTGCAATTCGGGGGCGCTGCGGCCAATGCCTGCGGTTCGGGCGATGATGGACATGCCATTGGGGTATTCCAACTGGTCCATGGCCTCTTTGAGTTCGGCCCGGTCTTCGCCCTCGATGCGGCGAGAAACGCCGCCGCCACGGGGGTTGTTGGGCATCAGGACCACATAACGGCCGGCCAAGCTGACGAAGGTCGTGAGGGCAGCGCCCTTGTTGCCACGTTCTTCTTTTTCGACCTGGACCAGCAGTTCTTGGCCTTCTTTGATCACGTCTTTGATGGTGGCTTGGCTGGCAGGAACGCCGGCCGCAAAGTACATGCGCGAGATTTCTTTGAACGGCAAAAAGCCGTGGCGCTCTTCGCCGTAATCCACAAAACAGGCTTCTAGGCTGGGCTCAACCCGGGTCACGACGGCTTTGTAAATATTGCCTTTGCGTTGTTCGCGCCCTTCGATTTCAATTTCGTAGTCGAGCAGTTTTTGCCCGTCCACAATCGCCAAACGGCGTTCTTCTGCCTGCGTGGCATTGATCAGCATCCGCTTCATAAAGCACTTCCTTTCGGGCCCAAATGGCCCTTGCAATCGTCATCACTCAACGACTTGACAGCCCAGGAAATCCGAGCCGGTCGAGTCAACAAAGTCAGGACAGACGCTTTGAAACGAAGGTGAACGAAGGGGAATTGCCGAGACGGTCGATGTTCAGACCCGCAAGGAGCGGGGCGGAGACAAAGACAAGGGCGCGTGGAGTAAAGCGAAGGGGCCAAGGCCAAGGCGGGCTTTGCAGGTCAATGCCTGCCCCGCTGGTGCTGACAGGCATGACGGAACCTGGGTGCAGGGGCAGAAGCCACCGCAGGCAGGTTGGTATCAAGGCCAGGAGCATCATCATCTCAACAGTGTTTCGCTTTATCCGCCAAAGATGCTCAACGTCGCATGAACGCATTGGGCACCCCTGACATGGGTATTCCAGTTCGGTGTGTTTCAAAAAGTCGGTCCAGATCGGGCGCTGTGAGAGGGTTCCGCCTTTTGAGGAAACACCTGCACATCGACCTGGCTAACGCGGCTATTAAGCGACGGTGGGCGTCTCTGGACTAAACTCCTGAGGCATCAACCCCTTACGGCGCAGCGCTAGTGAAACACATTATAGAGGCTAAGCCCTCCTTGCCCCAAGCCAGTTGGTTGGAAGTGGACGAAGAGTCCGAAGGCCAGCGGTTGGACAATTTTTTGATGCGCCACCTCAAAGGGGTGCCCAAAACCCACGTTTACCGCATCATTCGCAGCGGAGAAGTGCGGGTCAACAAAGGCCGGACGTCGGCCGACGCTCGGGTGCATGCCGGCGATTTGGTGCGCTTGCCCCCCGTCAGAGTGGCCGAAAAACCCCCCGAGTTGTTGGCGGGATCGGCCCCCGCGCGTGACTTCGATGTGTTGTTTGAAGATGAGCATTTGCTCGCCTTGGCCAAACCCGCTGGCGTGGCGGTACACGGTGGCAGTGGCGTGAGCTTTGGCGTGATTGAGCAACTCCGAAAAGCGCGCCCGCAAGCCCGCTACTTGGAATTGGTGCACCGACTCGACCGAGAAACCTCGGGCATCTTGTTGGTTGCCAAAAAGCGCTCGGCCTTGAATGCCTTGCAGGACCAGTTTCGGGAACGTGCCACGGGCAAGACTTATTTGGCCTTGGTCACCCTGGCAAGGGGGGACGGCAAATTGGAGGCGACGGGCGCCTTCTGGCCGGAAAATAAAAAGGTCATCGATTCCCCCTTGCACAAATACCTGCTGCCCGACGGCGAGCGCCGCGTCAAAGTGGTCGCCAAGGACGACCCGGACGGCATGAAATCCGTCACCTTGGTCAAGGTGCAGCAAAAATTAGCGCCCACCCCCCTCTTGGCCGCCAGCGACCTGCCGCCATTCACCTTGCTGGAAGTGACCATCAAAACCGGCCGCACCCACCAAATTCGGGTGCACTTGTCTTCACAAGGTGGCCCGATCGCTGGCGACGATAAATATGGCGACTTTGAACTCAACAAGCGCTTGCAAAAAGCCGGCCTCAAGCGCATGTTCTTGCACGCTTGGCGCTTGCAGTTCGACCACCCGGCCAGCGGCGAGCGCGTCGCGTTGGAACTGAATCTGCCCCCAGAGTTGCAGGAATTTGTTGGAAAATTGCAGCCCCTGCCCCCTTCATGATTCATTCACTGATCGCACCTCCTCTAACAATCTCGCGAACCTCCTCTCCATCATGAACCTTGCTCAAACCCCTACTGCCCCGTCCAAGCCCAGGGCTTTTGACTTGATTGCCTTTGATTGGGACGGTACTTTGTTTGACTCCACAGGCATCATCGTGCGTTGTATTCAGGCGGCGGTGGTTGACGTCGGTGGCCAACGGCCCAGCGCCGAGGCCGCGGCCTATGTCATCGGTCTGGGCTTGATGCAGGCATTGGCCCATGCGGCGCCCGATGTCCCGCCAGAAAAATACCCGGAGTTGGGCAAGCGTTACCAGTTTCATTACAAACAACACCAAAACGACATCGTGCTTTTTGAAGGGGTCTTGCCCATGCTGGCGGCCTTGAATGAGCGTGGGTACCTGGTCACCGTGGCCACAGGCAAAAGCCGACGCGGCTTGGACGAGGCCTTGCAATTCAGCGACTTAAAAGGTGTTTTTGCGGGTTCTCGAACCGCCGACGAAACAGCCGGCAAGCCCGACCCCACCATGCTCCATGAGCTGATGACGCAATTCGAGGTGCCACCAGAACGCACTTTGATGATTGGCGACACCACACACGACCTGCAAATGGCACTCAACGCCGGCTGTCCCCGGGTGGGCGTGAGTTACGGCGCCCATGAGCCCGCCGCTTTTCATGCGCTCAAGCCCCTCCACATCGCCCATTCAGTGCCCGATTTACACACTTGGTTGTTGCAACATGGCTGAAAACACGTCCCCCTCCACCACACAAACCAGCGTGGCCATCCCGCTTTGCAACAGCCAAGATTTGGTGGAAGGCGGCTTGGCGGTGCCCTTCGATGTGAATTACGCCGGCCAAACTTGCCGCGCGTTTGCCATTCGTTTTGAAGGCCAGGTCCATGCCTACCTGAACCGCTGCACCCATGTCGCGATGGAAATGGACTACCAGCCCGATCGTTTTTTTGATCCTTCTGGCCGGTGGTTGTTGTGCGCCACGCACGGCGCAGAATACGCCCCCGACACCGGCGAATGCGCAGGCGGCCCTTGCCGCGGCGGCCTGGTCAAAATTGAGTTATCCGAAGACCTCGGCGTGGTCCACTGGCATACTGCCTACAACTTACAGCCACTGGCTTTTTAAACTTTTTAACGCTGCACCATGGACAACCACGCCACCCCAGAACCCGAACCCCAGTACCAACCCAATCACGAGCCCAAGCACGAACCCACCGCGGCGGCGCCTGCTTCGACCGGCCACTGGGAGCGTGCGGTGTTGGAAAAGCTGGTTTTGTCGACCTTGACCGAGCAGCGCACGGCGCGTCGCTGGCGCAACGGCCTGCGCTTGGCATGGCTGCTGGTGTTTTTGGTCTTGATTTGGTTCGGTTTCCACAAAGCCGATCCGTCGATGGACATCAGTGGGCCTCATACGGCGGTCGTCGGCATTAAGGGTGAAATTGCGTCCGGCTCAGAAGCCAGTGCGGAAGGCATTTTGAGCGCCTTGCGCAGCGCCTTTGAAGCCGATGAAGCCAAGGCGATCGTGCTGCAAATCGATTCGCCTGGCGGCAGTCCGGTGCAGGCGGGGTTGATTTACGACGAAATCATGCGCCTCAAAAAGAAACACGACAAACCCATTTACGCCGTCTGCGAAGAAGAGTGCGCCTCCGCGGCCTACTACATTGCCGCGGCCACCGACCAAATTTATGCCGACAAAGCCAGCATTGTGGGCAGCATCGGCGTGCTCATGGATGGCTTTGGCTTCACCGGCCTGATGGACAAGTTGGGCGTTCAACGCCGTTTGATGACAGCGGGCACCAACAAAGGCATGCTCGACCCCTTCAGCCCCGAATCGGAGGCCCAAAAAGCCTACGCGCAGGCCATGCTGAATCAAATTCACCAGCAGTTCATCAAGGCCGTCAAAACCGGCCGTGGCGATCGTTTGAAAGAAGCCCCCGACCTCTTCAGCGGCCTGTTTTGGAACGGGGAGCAAGCCGCTGCCTTGGGCTTGATCGATGGTTTGGGCAGCGTGGACTCGGTGGCGCGCGACATCGTCAAAGTCGACAACTTGGTCGATTACACCCAACGTGAAAATGTCGCTGAACGTTTGGCCAAGCGCTTTGGTGCGGCCATGGGCCACGCGGCCGTTGGGGCGCTGACTTCAGCGCCGTCTTTGCACTGAGGCACTTAAGTACTTAGGCAGTTAATTAGTTAGGTACTCAAGCGCCAAAGCGTTAACGATTAACGACTTACCGCCCCAAGCCAAATACCGCCGGCAAATCCCCTGCTGGGCAAGCACTTGGGTGGCTTTGTCGCCATGCTTTCACGGTCTGACTGAAGTGGCCGCCATGGGCCAAGCTGATGCCGTAGCTGATGGCCAAACGGGTCTGTGGCTGCAAGCCTTCGAGCAGGCCACGCCACAAGGCGGCGTTTCTGAACGGGGTTTCAATAAAGAGCTGGGTTTGGCTGGTTTTGTGCGCCAGTTGCTCCAAGTCTTGCAAGCGTTTTTTCCGGTCGACGGCGTCTTGAGGCAGATAACCCACGAAGGCGAAATTCTGGCCATTCAAGCCGCTGGCCGCCAAGGCCAATAAAAGCGACACCGGACCGACCAAGGGCAGCACCGGCACGCCCAATTCGTGGGCTGCCCGAACGACAGAGGAGCCGGGATCGGCCACCGCGGGCATGCCGGCCTCGCTGACCAAGCCGATGTCATGACCCGCCAAAGCCGCTTTCAGTAAAGGCTTGGCATCAAACGAACTGGCGCCCACGTGGTCGCCTTTTTTGTGGGCCTCCCTTGGCAACTCAGTGATGGCCATGTCTTGCAGCGCGCAAGGCAAAGGGTAAATGGCCTGCACCCGCTTCAGGTAGGCGCGGGTGGTTTTGGCGTTTTCGCAAACCCAGTGCTGCAACGCTGCCGCTTGGCGCAAGGTCAAGTCGGGCAAGACATCGGTCAGCGGGGCTTGTTCAGCGCAGCCAAAATCCAAAGGCGCAGGCACCAAAAAGAGTCGACCGGTTGTCATGGGGCGCTTGGGCTTAGCAAAGGCAGGCCCGCCGCTCGCAGCAGGCGACAAGTCCGAATCAAAGGCAAGCCAACCAGGGCAGTGGGGTCGTCGTTGTCGATGCGCTCTAACAACGCAATGCCCAAGCCTTCGCTCTTGGCGCTGCCCGCGCAGTCATAAGGTTGTTCGGTCAGCAGGTAATACTCAATTTCGGCGTCGCTCAAGTCTCGAAACTGGACGCGCACGGCAGCCAGGTCGGTTTCGACGAACCCGCTCGCTTGGCACACCACAGCCAGCGCGGTTTGAAAAATCACCGTTTGACCGCTCATTTGTCGCAATTGAGCGCAGGCCCGTTCATGGGTGCCAGGCTTGCCCAAAGGAAGCCCATTCAGATCGGCCACTTGGTCGGAGCCAATGACCACCGCCTGCGGGAATTGGCTCGCCACGGCTTTGGCTTTGGCCAGTGCCAAACGGGTGGCCAAGGCCAAAGGCGCTTCGCCAACGAGCGGTGTTTCGTCGACCTCAGGGGCCACCACGTCGAAAGGCCACTGCAGGCGGCTCAAAAGTTCACGCCGGTAGCGGGAGGTTGAACCCAGGATCAAGCGCCGATGGGGCGATGCGGCGGGCAGGGCGGAAGCGGTCGGGGATTCGTGGATTTCGGACATGGTCGGATTTTCTTACGAATTCAATCAAGGTGTTTGAATGGGTTTCTGCGGGTTTCTTTTACACTGACCTGATGTCTACCCCCCGCACCAGTGACCCTCGAACCATTAACCCCCGCACCGTGGATCCCCGCGCTTTGGCTCAGGCAACCACAGCCCAAGAAGTGGTCGGCCATGCCCCCCTTTTGGCATTTCATCGTTTGACCGATTTGTTGTGGCCCGAACAAGCCGCCAGCGCCGAGGTGCATTGGCAAGCGCAAGGCGAACTGCGCCCAGTAACGGGCGGTGCTCCCCAAACTTGGTTGCACTTATCCGTTCAATCCCAGCCCACCTTGCGCTGCGAGCGTTGTTTGGGGCCTGTCACCTTGGATTTGGCCTTTGAGCGCGATTACCGCTTTGTCGCTGATGAGGCGACCGCTGAAATAGAAGACGAGGTCAGCGAAGAAGATGTGCTGGTTTGGCAGCGTGACTTTGATTTGCAAGCCTTGGTTGAAGACGAGTTGCTGATGGCCCTGCCCGTGGTGCCCAAACATGGTGTTTGCCCCGAGGCGGTGCCTTTTTCAGTGGTCGACGAAGATTTCATTCAATCAGAGGCTGAAAAACCCAATCCTTTTGCTGTTTTGGCCCAGCTCAAAAACGAGGGGAAAAAGGGGCCAGCCAAATAAACCTTGGCATTCTCAATTGCTTACGTTATACTCGCGGGCTTCGCACAAATTTTTAGGAGCCTGTCATGGCTGTTCAGCAAAACAAGAAATCGCCTTCCAAGCGCGGTATGCATCGTTCGCACAATGCCCTGAACGTTCCGGGTATTGCTGTTGAGCCGACCACCGGTGAAACCCACCTGCGCCACCACATCAGCCCCAACGGCTTTTACCGCGGCCGCCAGGTGTTGAAAAACAAGTCAGAAGCTTAATCAGCCACTGCCTCACAAGCCCGATGCTACCCCTCCGTAGCGCGGGCTTTTCTTTTGTCTACGCCACCACTTTGACCTCATGATCACCATTGCAGTGGATTGCATGGGGGGCGACCATGGCCCCCAAGTAACCTTGGTGGCGTGTCGCCAGTTTTTGTCGGCCCATCCCGATGCCCAGTTGATCTTGGTGGGATTGCCTCAGGCCATGGCGGCTTGGTCGCATCCGCGCAGCCACGTGTTGACGGCCAGCGAGGTGGTCGAGATGGACGACCCGATTGAAGTGGCCTTGCGCCGCAAAAAAGACTCTTCCATGCGGGTGGCGATCACCCAAGTCAAAGATGGACACGCCCAGGCGGCGGTCTCGGCGGGCAACACGGGTGCTTTGATGGCCATTGCCCGCTACGTGCTCAAAACCCTGCCGGGCATCGAACGCCCCGCGATTGCCTATCCCATGCCCAATATATTGGGCGGTGCCACGACCGTGCTGGATCTGGGTGCGAATGTAGATTGCAACGAACAGCATTTGCTGCAATTTGCAGTGCTGGGGTCGGCCTTGGATTCGGTGCTCAAAGGCCGCGGCAACCCCACCGTGGGTTTGCTCAACATTGGCTCAGAAGTCATTAAAGGCAACGAAGTCATCAAAAAAGCAGGCGAACTGCTGACAAGAGCAGCCGAAACAGGCGATTTGAACTTTGTTGGTAACGTCGAAGGCAACGATATTTTCAAGGGAACGACCGACATCGTGGTTTGTGATGGCTTTGTCGGCAATGTGGCACTCAAGGCCAGCGAAGGCGTTGCCAAGATGATTGGCGAATTCCTGAAACAAGAGTTTAAACGCAGTATCTTTACGAAAATGGCTGCCATTTTGGCCTATCCGGTGTTATCTGCGTTTAAAAAACGAGTTGACCATCGTCACTACAACGGCGCTGCCTTTTTGGGTTTGAACGGTTTGGTCTTCAAAAGCCATGGCTCGGCCGATGCGTTTGCGTTCGAACAGGCCTTGAACCGGGCGTATGATGCCGCCAGTCACAACTTGCTTGACCAAGTCAAAGAACGCATCGCCCATGCATCGCCCTTGTTGGCAGCGGCACACAGCGAAGCGACGACGACGCAGTCGGCCTAACCAGCTTCATGACGATTTATTCCCGAATTGCGGGCACTGGCAGCTACCTTCCCCAGCGCCGCTTGAGCAATGCCGACTTGGTCGCCGAATTGGCCGCCAAGGGCATTGAATCTTCCGATGATTGGATTGTTGAGCGAACCGGCATCCGGGCTCGCCACTTTGCGGCCCCCGATCAAATGGCCAGCGACCTGGCTTTGCAGGCTTCACTACAAGCCTTGGCGGCAGCGGGTTTGACGGCCGACGATCTCGACTTGATCGTCGTGGCCACCTCCACCCCGGACATGGTGTTCCCCTCCACCGCTTGTATTTTGCAAAACAAACTGGGCACCTCGGGCTCAGCCGCCTTTGACATTCAGGCGGTTTGCAGTGGTTTCATTTATGCCACCACCGTTGCCAACGCCATGATTCAAAGCGGAGCGGTGCGCCGCGCCTTGGTGGTGGGCGCTGAAATTTTTTCACGCATTCTGGATTTCAACGACCGCACCACCTGCGTCTTGTTTGGCGATGGCGCTGGTGCGGTGGTGCTGGAAGCCTCCGAAGAACCTGGCATATTGGCCACCGACTTTCATGCGGATGGCAAGCATGTGGGCATTTTGTGTGTCCCCGGTCATGTGTCCGGTGGCCAAATCACCGGCGATCCTTTGCTGAAAATGGACGGCCAAGCGGTCTTCAAACTGGCGGTCGGCGTCTTAGAAGACACTGCTCGGACCGTACTCGCCAAGGCCGGCAAAACCGAAGCCGATTTGGATTGGTTGATTCCCCATCAAGCCAACATCCGGATCATGCAAAGCACCGCCAAGAAATTGAAATTGCCGCTGGACAAAGTGGTCGTCACGGTGGATCAGCATGGCAACACCTCGGCGGCGTCCATTCCCTTGGCGCTGGACCAAGCGGTTCGCGCGGGCCAAATCCAGCGCGGCCAACACCTGCTGCTTGAAGGCGTGGGGGGTGGATTTACCTGGGGCTCTGTTTTGGTGCAGTATTAAGTAGAGACGGCAATTGAGATGACAGCATTTGCATTTGTATTTCCGGGCCAAGGCTCGCAGTCGGTGGGCATGTTGGCGGCTTGGGGCGATCACCCTGTTTTGCGTGCCACCTTGCAAGAAGCCTCAGACGCTTTGGGCGAAGACTTGGGGTTGTTGATTCAAGAAGGCCCCAAAGAAGCCCTCGCCTTGACCACCAACACCCAGCCCGTCATGCTGGTGTCGGCCATTGCGGCTTATCGAATTTGGTTGTCTGAAACGGGTTTGACGCCCATGGCTGTGGCCGGTCATTCTTTGGGCGAGTACTCGGCCTTGGTGGCTTCGGGTGTGCTGAGTTTGAGCGAAGCGGTGCCGCTGGTGCGTTTTCGCGCAGCGGCCATGCAAGAAGCCGTGCCCGTCGGCGTCGGTGCGATGGCGGCCATTTTGGGCTTGCCCTCGGCACAAGTCGTGCAAGGCTGTTTGGAAGTCACCCAAGGTTTTCAAGCCGAAGGCAGCCCTGAGGTGGCAGAAGCCGTCAATTTCAACGACACGGCTCAAACCGTCATTGCCGGTACCGCCGCCGGCGTGGCCAAAGCCTGCGAACACTTGAAGGCCATGGGGGCCAAACGCGCCTTGCCGCTGCCGGTCTCGGCGCCGTTTCACTCCAGTTTGATGCGCCCAGCGGCCGAGGCTTTGCGCGAACGTTTGCAAAGTGTGAATGTTCAAACGCCGCAAATTCCGGTGGTGAACAACGTCGATGTGGCTGTGGAGACCGACCCCGCCCGTTTGCGCGATGCTTTGTACCGCCAGGCTTATCAACCCGTGCGTTGGGTGGAATGTGTGCAAGCGCTCAAGGCGCGCGGCGCCAAAGCCATCGTAGAGTGTGGTCCTGGCAAGGTCTTGGCGGGGATGACCAAGCGCATTGAACCCGAGTTGCTCAGCGGTTGCGTGCAAGATCCTGCCAGCTTGTCTGAACTGCACGAACTTTTAAAGAACACCCCATGACCTCTCCTCAAGCCCACCCCATCCACCCGCCTTCGGAGCGTCGATTCAATGGCCAAGTGGCCTTGGTGACCGGTGCTTCGCGGGGCATTGGTGCTTCGATTGCTTTGACCTTGGCAGCGCAAGGCGCCCGTGTGGTCGGCACTGCCACCACCGAGGAAGGCGCGGCCCGCATCAGCGAGGCCTTGTCGGCTTACCCCGGCAGCCGCGGTGCCCGCCTGGATGTGAACGACGTGGCCGCTGCCGAAGCCCTGGTCGAAGCCATCACCCAAGAGTTGGGGGGCTTGCAAATCTTGGTGAACAACGCCGGCATCACCCGCGACATGTTGGCCATGCGCCTAAAAGACGCTGACTGGGACGCCGTGCTGGACACCAATTTAAAGGCGGTTTTCCGCATGAGCCGCGCCGTCATGCGTCCGATGATGAAGCAACGCTTCGGCCGCATCATCAGCATCACCAGCGTGGTGGGCGCTTCGGGCAACCCCGGTCAAGCCAATTACGCCGCCGCCAAAGCCGGTGTGGCGGGCATGACCCGCGCCTTGGCACGCGAACTCGGCAGCCGCAACATCACGGTCAACTGCGTGGCCCCGGGCTTCATTCAGACCGACATGACCTCCGGCTTGTCGGACGACCAACAAAAAGCCCTTTTGGCCCAAATTCCTTTGGGTCATTTGGGTCAGGCTTCCGACATAGCCCATGCGGTGGCCTATTTGGCCTCGAGCGAAGCGGCCTATGTCACGGGTCAAGAATTGCATGTCAATGGTGGCATGTTCATGGCTTAGTCTTTTTTTGAGGCAGGCGCCTCAATTTGGCTAAAATTACATTTTTTCTACAACCCTCAGAGGGACTTATGAGCGATATCGAAGCACGCGTTAAAAAAATCATTGCAGAACAACTCGGCGTTGAAGAAGCCCAAGTGACCCCCGAGAAGGCTTTTGTGGCCGACCTGGGCGCTGACTCCTTGGACACCGTTGAACTGGTGATGGCTCTGGAAGACGAATTCGGTATTGAAATCCCTGACGAAGACGCGGAAAAAATCACCACCGTGCAAAACGCCATCGATTACGCCAACACCCACCACAAGGCCTAACCCTTTTCATGTCCCGTCGTCGCGTCGTCGTCACCGGCTTAGGCTGTGTGACCCCCGTTGGCAATACGGTTGCCGAGTCTTGGGCAGCCTTGTTGGCCGGTCAGTCTGGTATTGACATCGTTAAAAGTTTTGATGCTTCTGCGCTGGCTTGTCAGTTTGCAGGCGAAGTCAAAAACTTTGACATCACCCAATACCTGCCCGAAAAAGAGGCGCGACACATGGACCGCTTTATCCACCTTGGCATGGCAGCGGCCATGCAAGCGGTGGTGGACTCAGGCCTGCCGACGGGCGACGCCCTGAGTGACGAACAAGCGGTGCGCATCGGTTGCAATGTGGGCGCCGGCATCGGTGGCCTGCCCATGATCGAACGCACCCATGCGGAATACACGGCCCGAGGCCCTCGCCGCATCTCCCCATTTTTCGTGCCCGCCTCGATCATCAACATGATCTCGGGCCATTTGTCGATTCAATACGGCTTCAAAGGCCCCAACATCGCCGTGGTGACGGCCTGCACCACCGGTTTGCATGCCATTGGTTTGTCGGCCCGCATGATCGAATACGGTGACTGCGACGTGATGGTGGCCGGCGGCGCTGAATCAACCGTGTCGCCTTTGGGCATCGGTGGTTTCGCGTCGGCCCGTGCTTTGTCGACCCGCAACGACGACCCCAAAACCGCCTCGCGCCCTTGGGACAAAGACCGCGATGGTTTTGTGCTCGGCGAAGGTGCCGGCGTCTTGGTACTCGAAGAATACGAACACGCCAAAGCCCGTGGCGCGAAAATTTACGCTGAATTGGCTGGCTTTGGCCTATCGGGCGACGCCTATCACATGACCGCGCCGAACGTGGATGGCCCCCGCCGCTCGATGCAGATGGCCTTGCAAAATGCCGGTGTCAATGCCGATCAGGTGAACTACGTGAACGCGCATGGCACCTCCACACCGTTGGGTGATTTGAACGAAACCAACGCCATCAAAGCGGCCTTGGGCGAGCACGCTTACAAGACGGTGGTCAACTCCACCAAGTCCATGACCGGCCACTTGTTGGGCGGGGCAGGGGGCATTGAAAGCGTGTTCACCACCTTGGCGGTGCACCATCAAAAGAGCCCGCCCACCATCAACCTCTTCAACCAAGACCCCGAGTGTGACTTGGATTACTGCGCCAACACCGCGCGCGACTTGAAGATTGACGTCGCCGTCAAAAATAACTTTGGTTTCGGCGGCACCAACGGCACTTTGGTCTTTAAACGCTTCAATTAAGCGCTTGAATTGAGCGCTCACCACACGCCCCCTGCGCTGCGTTTTCCTGTGCAGCGCCAGGTGTGGGTGTTGGGGGTTTTGTTGGTTTGGACCCTGATTTCACTTTTTGCCTGGGGCTTTGTGTGCAGCACTTGGCTGCAGCCGAATGGTTTCTGGCTGCGTGCCGGGTGGGTCGCTTCAATGGCTTTCGGAGGTTTGTTCATCCTGGCGCTGGCTTTTTGGGCCGCATGGGGTTGGCGAGCACAAGCCCTTGGCGATTGGGTTTGGGACGGAACCCAATGGCACTTTCAAGCCGTTGCCTGCGAACCCTCTGGACCAACCGGCTCTGTTTCCATGCAACGACTCGACGTGGTTTTTGACCTCCAGCACACCCTGTTGATCAGGGCCCAGTTGGAATCGATGCTGGCGCCGGCGCAGAATAAAAACCGGTGGAGCCTTGTTTCTAAAGCCAATGCACCCCATCTCTGGCATGGTTTTCGGTGTGCGGTATATTCCCGCGCTTGAATGTCTTGTGAAATTATTTGGGTTTTTTTGAAGGTCAACATGCGCAGCGCGATTACTTTATTGGACTCTTTAGCACTTGGACGCTCTCCCCTGAGCCCAGCCCCTTCCAAGCGATGGATGACTTGGTTGTTAACAGGCACCTTGCTCGTCGCCACGGTGGGATGGGGGTTCTCAAAACCCGCCCATGCGGCGACCACAGCGAACGCCTCGAACGCCTCGAATGCAGCGTCTGTATCGGCCGCCATGCCCGCCAACAATGGCCGTGGGTTGCCCGACTTTACCGACCTCGTTGACTTGGTCGGCCCCTCGGTGGTGAACATCCGCAATTTGGAAAAAGCCTCGGCACACGCCACCCCCGAAGGGGAGGGGCCGAATGCCGACATGGAAGAGTTTTTCCGTCGCTTTGGCATTCCGATGCCCAAGTCGCCGCGCCAACGAGGCCCGCGTCAGCCAGCACCTGAAGCCGATGACGAGCCGCAAACCAAGGGCGTGGGCTCGGGTTTTATTTTGACCTCCGATGGCTATGTGTTGACCAACGCCCACGTGGTTGACGGCGCCGATGAACTCCTCGTGACCTTGCCCGACCAGCGCGAATTCAAAGCCAAATTGATTGGCGCTGACAAGCGTTCCGATGTGGCAGTCGTCAAAATTGAAGCCACCGGATTGCCCGCTGTCAAGCTGGGTGATGTGAGCAAATTGCGCGTGGGTGAGTGGGTGATCGCCATTGGCTCGCCCTTTGGCTTGGAAAACTCGGTGACGGCGGGCATTGTCAGCGCCAAGGGCCGCGACACCGGTGACTATTTGCCTTTTATTCAAACCGACGTGGCCATCAACCCGGGCAACTCCGGCGGGCCGCTGATCAACATGCGCGGCGAAGTGGTGGGCATCAACAGCCAAATTTATTCGCGTTCAGGCGGTTACATGGGGATTGCGTTTTCGATCCCCATCGACGAAGCCACCCGAGTGAGCGATCAGCTGCGCGCGCAAGGCCGTGTTTCACGGGGTCGCATTGGTGTGCAAATCGACCAAGTCACCAAAGAAGTGGCTGAATCGATGGGCTTGGCCAAAGCCCAAGGGGCCTTGGTGCGCGGCGTGGAGACGGGCTCACCGGCAGACAAAGCCGGCATTGAAGCCGGCGACGTTATTTTGAAATTTGACGGCAAAGAGATCAACAAGAGCATTGACTTGCCGCGCATTGTTGGCAACACCAAACCCGGCACCCGCAGCACCATCAGCGTGAACCGCCGTGGTGCCGCTAAAGAATTGAACGTGGTGGTGGCGGAGATCGAAGAAGAGAACGCCAACGCGACGGCCAAGGCTGGCGGCGCTGAAGGCGGCAAATCCAACGCCAAAAATTTAGCGCAAAACTGGGGCCTCACGTTGAGTGAATTGAGTGCCGATCAAAAACGCGAATTGAAATTACGCGGCGGCTTGTACGTCAACAGCATCACTGAAGCGGCTGCCCGCGCGGGTTTGCGCGAGGGCGATGTGCTCCTCGCGGTGGCCAACGTCGAAGTGGCGAGCCTCAAAGACCTGGATGCGGTCTTGCAAAAAGTGCCCCCCACGAAGCCCTTGCCAGTTTTGTATCGCCGTGGTGACTGGACCAATTTCACGGTGATCAAACCTTTGAAGTAAGGAAAAACCCCCAATTCCCATGGGGGGATGGGGGTTTGCTTATGTTTGAATTCAGCATAAAGGTCGCTCCCATCCTGCTTTTGGATAGAATGGATCCGCGATAATTCACATGAAGGACAATTGCCCGGCTGGCCCAGCGTTGTCCCATGGTGATCCACCGATCTTGCACAAGTTATCCCCTTTTTTTCTTATTAAATTGTGAATAACCTGTGTATAAATAGTCTGTTGCTGCGTCGCAACAATCCGCCTTCTGTGCATCGGGGCCTTGGTTTTGCAGGCTTTTTGCCTACAATGAAGTCCCAACTATCGCAGTTGCTATTGATTGTTGGTTTTAGGGCGCGTCAACATCAGACGCGCCCTTTTTTATTTGTGCCTCATTGGGTTTCTTAGAGTTCGTTCATTGATGAATCACATCAGAAATTTTTCCATCATCGCCCACATCGATCACGGCAAGTCCACCTTGGCCGATCGACTCATTCAACGCTGCGGTGGCTTGGCCGAGCGTGACATGGAGGCCCAAGTGTTGGACTCCATGGACATTGAAAAAGAGCGTGGCATCACCATCAAGGCGCAGACCGCTGCGTTGCAATACAAGGCCAAAGATGGTCAGGTCTACAACCTCAACTTGATCGACACGCCCGGTCACGTTGACTTCTCCTACGAAGTCAGCCGCTCCTTGTCGGCCTGTGAAGGCGCGCTCTTGGTGGTCGACGCTTCCCAAGGCGTCGAGGCGCAAACCGTGGCCAACTGTTACACCGCCTTGGACTTGGGCGTTGAAGTCGTGCCCGTCTTGAACAAGATGGACTTGCCGAACGCCGACCCCGACAACGCCAAGGCCGAAATTGAAGACGTGATTGGCATCGATGCGACCGACGCGATTCCCTGCTCGGCCAAAACCGGCTTGGGGGTGGATGAAATATTGGAAGCCATCGTGGCGCAAATTCCGGCGCCCAAAGGCAACCCGGATGCGCCCCTGCGCGCCATGATTGTCGACAGTTGGTTTGACAGCTATGTGGGCGTGGTGATGTTGGTGCGCGTGGTCGACGGCCGCTTGGCCAAGGGTGAGCGCTTCAAGATGATGGCCACCGAAACGGTTTACAACGCCGACAACTTGGGCGTCTTCACGCCGGCCAATGAACCGCGGCCCTCTCTTGAAGCGGGCGAGGTGGGCTACATCATCGCCGGCATCAAAGAGCTGCAGGCCGCCAAAGTCGGTGACACCATCACCCTCGAAAAGAAGCTGCCCAATAACCTGGGACCGGCCACCGAAGCCTTGCCCGGCTTCAAGGAAATTCAGCCCCAGGTGTTTGCTGGTTTGTACCCCACCGAGGCCAACCAGTACGACTCGCTGCGCGACAGCCTAGAAAAGTTAAAGCTCAACGACGCCTCGCTGCAATTTGAGCCCGAAGTGTCGCAAGCCCTGGGTTTTGGTTTCCGTTGCGGCTTCTTGGGCTTGTTGCACATGGAAATTGTGCAAGAGCGTTTGGAGCGTGAATTCGACCAAGACCTGATCACCACCGCGCCCAGCGTGGTTTATGAAGTGGTCAAGAGCGACGGCGAAGTGACGATGGTGGAGAACCCCGCCAAGATGCCCGACCAAGGCCGCATGCAAGAAATTCGTGAGCCCATCGTCACCGTGCATTTGTACATGCCGCAGGAATACGTCGGCGTGGTGATGACGCTGGCCAATCAAAAACGTGGCGTGCAGCAAAACATGGCCTACCACGGCCGTCAAGTGATGCTGACCTATGACATGCCCTTGGGTGAAATTGTGTTGGACTTCTTTGACAAGCTCAAATCGGTCAGCCGTGGTTACGCCTCCATGGACTACGAGTTCAAGGAATACCGCGCCTCGGATGTGGTCAAGGTGGACATTTTGTTGAACGGTGAAAAAGTCGATGCCCTGTCGATCATTGTTCACCGCAGCCAAGCGACCTACCGGGGGCGGGCGGTGGCTGCCAAGATGCGTGAAATCATCAGCCGCCAAATGTTTGATGTGGCCATTCAGGCCGCCATTGGCGCCAACATCATCGCGCGTGAAACCATCAAGGCCTTGCGCAAAAACGTGTTGGCCAAGTGTTATGGCGGCGACATTTCACGCAAACGCAAATTGCTGGAAAAGCAAAAAGCCGGTAAAAAACGCATGAAACAAATCGGCTCGGTTGAAGTGCCTCAAGAAGCGTTCTTGGCCATTCTGCAAGTCGAAGATTGAACTAGGGAAAAAAATGGGTGCTTTAACGGGCGTGATTTTGGGGGCTTTGGCGGCTTATTTGGCGGCCTGGTATTTGGGCATCGGCGGCGTCGAGGGCAATATGGCCTTGCTGCTGATGTCGGCCACCGTCGTCACCGGCGCTTATTGGTTGGCCGACCGATTCTGGTTTGCCCCGCAACGCCAAAAAGCCGCCGAGGCGCTGGCCAGCGCGGCGGCCAAACGGCGTCAAGACTTGGCCCAAATGGGCATTGCGGCGCCTGACCAAGCCCAAAGTGAAGCCGATGTGCAAGCCGCTCAAGCGGCCTTGTTGGCCCCACCTTGGTGGTTGGATTGGACGGCCGGTTTGTTTCCCGTCATCATCGCCGTGTTCATCTTGCGCTCATTTTTGTTTGAGCCCTTCAAAATCCCGTCCGGCTCCATGATCCCGACCCTGCTGGTCGGCGACCTGATTTTGGTGAACAAGTTCACTTACGGCGTTCGCCTGCCTGTTTTCAACACCGAGTGGACCGACGGCACGCCGCCCCAACGGGGTGACGTGATGGTTTTTCGTTACCCGCCGAAGCCCAGCTTGGATTACATCAAGCGCGTGGTCGGCGTCCCTGGTGACACGGTCACCTACATGAACAAACAATTGAGCGTGAATGGCCAGCCCGTCTCTAAAGACGCCATGCCCGATTTCTTTGACGAAGACATGGTGCGCTACTTCAAGCAATACCATGAAGACCTCGGCACGCATGCCCACGCGATTTTGAACGACCCCGACCGGCCGGCTTTCATTGCGGGTGTCGATTCATTCAAGTTCCGCGAAAACTGCAACTACACCATCGAAGGCCTGACCTGCAAAGTGCCCGAAGGCCATTACTTCATGATGGGCGACAACCGCGACAACTCGCTCGATTCGCGTTATTGGGGCTTTGTGCCGGAAGCCAACATCGTCGGCAAAGCCGTCATGGTGTGGATGAACTTCAGCCATCCCAAACGGGTGGGGCCCTTCAACTGACATTGAAGCGGATTTGCATTGACCCCTTCCCTGCACCAACTTCAACAACGCTTGCAGCATGCGTTTGCTGACACGCGCTTGTTGGAGCGGGCGCTGACGCACCGCAGCTTTTCTGCCGACCACTATGAGCGCCTGGAGTTTTTGGGCGACTCGGTTTTGAACCTCACCGTCTCGGACTTGTTGTACCGCCGCTTGGCGCAAACCACAGAAGGCGACTTGTCCCGTATCCGGGCCAACTTGGTCAAGCAAGACACCTTGCACCAAATTGCGCTGCGGCTGGAGTTGGCCACCTGCTTGCGTCTGGGTGAAGGCGAGGTCAAATCGGGCGGATTCAAGCGGCCTTCGATTTTGGCCGACGCGGTCGAGTCATTGATCGGCGCCGTTTATCTGGACGCCGGATTCGATGCGGCGAATGCCTTGGTGCAGCGTTTGTTTGAGTCGGTAGACGTCAATCCCAGCATGCCCGCCGTCGGAAAAGACCCCAAAACCGAGCTGCAAGAATGGCTGCAAGGTCGCAAATTGGCCCTGCCCATTTACCGTGTGGTGGGCACCACTGGTGCCGCACATCGCCAGACTTTTGATGTTGAATGCGATATTGTGGCGCTGCAACGGGTTGAGCGTGGCATTGGCGGATCGCGCCGTGCCGCAGAGCAAGCATCAGCGCAAGCCATGTTGCAACAATTGAAAGACAGTCCCACTTGAACACCAAACAGAACCCTGAACCGATCCACGAAGCCACTGCGGCACTGAACTTGGATCCCCAAGTTGATTTGACCACCGATTTGGTGCCCGATTTAGACGCGGATCCAGCGACCCAACACTGCGGCACGATTGCAATCGTGGGCAAACCGAATGTGGGCAAGTCCACCTTGATGAACGCCTTGGTCGGCCAAAAAATCAGCATCACTTCGCGCAAAGCCCAAACCACGCGGCACCGCATTACCGGCATCTTGACCGAGGGCGTCAACCAGTTTGTGTTTGTCGACACGCCCGGTTTCCAAACGCGCCACAACGCCGCGCTCAACAAGTCGCTCAATAAAACCGTGTTGGGCGCTGTGGAAGACGTTGACTTGGTGTTGTTTGTGGTGGAGGCCGGCCGCTTCAACGACGCCGACGACACGGTTTTAAAGCTCCTAAAACCCGGCGTCCCTTGCCTTTTGGTGGCCAACAAGCTGGACGAGGTGAACAGCCGCGCTGAGCTCGCGCCTTGGTTACAAACCATGCAAAAGCGCTTTCCTTTCGCCGAGTTTGTGCCCATGTCGGCCACCCACAAAGCCGATGTCGGACGGCTCTTGAACATTTGCGCCAAGTACCTTCCCTTGCAACCTTGGTTTTATCCGGCCGATGAGTTGACCGACCGCAGCGAGAAATTCATGGCGGCTGAGACCGTCCGCGAAAAGCTGTTCCGCTTCACCGGCGATGAATTGCCCTACACCTCAACGGTCGTGATCGACAAGTTTGAAGAAGAACCCAGCAAAAACTTCAAGCGCATGATCCGCATTTCAGCCACCATTGTGGTGGAGCGCGATGGCCACAAAGCCATGGTGATCGGCGACAAGGGCGACCGCTTGAAACGCATCGGCACCGAGGCCCGTCAAGAACTTGAGAAGTTGTTTGACGCCAAGGTGTTCTTGGAACTTTGGGTCAAGGTGCGTTCGGGTTGGGCCGATGACGAGGCGCGGGTGCGCAGCTTCGGTTACGAATAAGGGCCATGGCGAGCAAGACTTCGCGCTCCAAAATCCAGCGAGTGACGGACGAACCCGCCTTTGTCTTGCACCACTACGACTGGAGCGAATCCAGCCTGATTTTGGATGTCTTCACCCGCCACCACGGGCGTTTGGCTTTGGTGGCGAAAGGGGCCAAAAAGCCCACGTCGCAATTTCGTCCGGTGCTGTTGCCCTTGCAACCCCTGAGCCTGACCTACAGCCTTTCGCCCGACGAAAACGCAGAAATCCACACCCTCAAAGGCGCTGAGTGGGTGGGGGGACACATCATGCCCACTGGAGACTCTTTGCTCTCTGGCTATTACCTCAATGAGTTGCTGCTGCGCTTGGTGGCCCGCGAAGACGCCCACCCTGCCTTGTTTGACGCCTATGCCGGCGCGGTGCGCGTGCTGGCGTCGGAGCATGGCGAGGCCTTGCAACCCTTGCTAAGGGCCTTTGAATGGGTGCTGTTATTTGAGGCAGGTTTGTTGCCGGCACTTGACCATGAAACGGTCAACCTGGCCCCGATGCAAGACGACCGGCTTTATGTCTTGACGCCTGAAACGGGTTTGCGAGCGGCGGGAGAGAGCGACCGGGGCGGCTTGCCGGGGCGTTGGTGGCGCCAACTCCACGCCATTTTTCATGGTGAGTCAGCCCAGGCCGAACCTTTGCCTTTGTTAAGCCGCGTCTTGGGCGTCAGTGCCGAGGTGGCTTCCGAATTAAAGGTTCAGCTGCGGTGGCTTCTCCACTACCATTGTGGCGCTCGAACCTTGCGCACCCGCCAGCTGATGCAGGATTTACAGAACCTCTGAGCCCTTCGCTTTGACCCCCTGTCCTTACTTGTCCTCAGCCTGTTTTTGACTTGTTTTTTGAATTTGATAGACGACAAAACCATGTCCCAGCAACCCAATCAACCCCAGGGTCACGAGTTCGCCCCGGCCGCTTTGTCGGTGAACTTGAACAAAGTGGCCTTGGTCCGAAACACCCGCCACTTGGGCCTCCCCAGCGTGGTGCGCGCCGCTGAACTTTGCTTGCAAGCCGGTGCCGCCGGCATCACGGTGCACCCCCGACCCGACGCTCGCCACATCCGATCGGAGGATGTGGCCGACTTGGCGGCGTTGCTGAAACATTGGCCGCAGGCCGAGTTCAACATCGAGGGCAACCCTTTCCACAATTTAATGGACTTTGTGCGGACCTTCCGTCCGCAGCAAGTCACCTTCGTTCCCGACAGCGAAGGCCAGTTCACCAGCGACCATGGCTGGCTGTTTCCACAAGACGCCGAGCGGCTAAAACCGCTGGTCGCCGAGGCCAAGGCCTTGGGCGTGCGGGTCAGTTTGTTCATGGACGCCGACCCCAATCCCCAAGTGAATCTCAATGCCATGGCGGCCGCGCGCGCTTTGGGTGCTGACCGGGTGGAGTTGTACACCGAGCCTTGGGCGCAGGCGGTGGCCGAAGGCAACCCCGAGCAGATTCAGCGAGTGCTCGGCCAATTTGCCCAAACAGCGCAGGCCGCGTTGGATCAAGGCTTGGGCATCAACGCCGGCCATGATTTGTCGTTGCTCAACTTGACGGCGTTTGCGCAAGGGGTGCCGGGCTTGCTGGAAGTGTCCATTGGCCACGCCTTGATTGGCGATGCTTTGGAAATGGGCTACGCAGCGGCTGTGAAAGCCTATCGGCGGTGTTTGGTGGCGGGACCAACAAGCCCCTCAGGGACGCCCTTGTGATTGTCGGCATCGGCAACGATATTTGCGATGTTCGCCGCATCCGCGCGAGCTTAGAGCGCCACGGCGAGCGCTTCGCCGCGCGCATTTTGTCGGACGCCGAAATGAAGATTTGGCGTCAACGCGCCGAACGCTGGCCCGAGCGCGGCGTGCGTTATGTAGCGACCCGTTTTTCGGTGAAAGAGTCCTTCAGCAAAGCCATTGGCCTGGGCATGCGCTTGCCCATGACCTGGCGTGATTGCGAAGTGGCCAGTGCGCCCTCGGGCCAACCCCGCTTGGTTTTGCACGGCGAGCTCAAAACTTGGTTTGAGGCCCAAGGTTGGCGCGCCCATGTCACCTTGTCCGACGAAACCGATTACGCTATCAGCCATGTGATCGTTGAAACCGCTTAAAAAACAGCGTTTATAGAAAGACTTCAATATGACTGAACATGCGCCTTTGATCATCGATGTGGCCGGCACCGCCCTGAACCGCAGCGATGAACGCCGACTGGCCCACCCCTTGGTGGGTGGCGTCATTTTGTTTGCCCGCAACTGGCAAAACCGCGAACAATTGGTCGACCTGACCAGCCAAATCAAGGCCATCCGCGACGACCTCTTGATTTGCGTGGACCATGAAGGCGGCCGCGTGCAGCGCTTCAAAACCGATGGCTTCACGCCGTTGCCGCCCATGCGCTCGCTCGGCAAGATGTGGTTCAAAGACACCAAAGGCCAACCCGGTTCGGGGGCCATGAAAGCCCTCAACGCCGCCACCGCCACCGGCTATGTGTTGGCCTCGGAGTTACGCGCCTGTGGCGTGGACTTCAGTTTTACCCCCGTGCTCGATTTGGACTGGGGCGCGAGCGGTGTGATTGGCGACCGGGCCTTTACGCGCGATCCCCGCGTCGTCACGATGCTTGCCAAAAGCCTGATGCAAGGCTTGCTCAAAGCGGGCATGGCCAACTGCGGCAAACACTTTCCTGGCCACGGTTTCGTAAAAGCCGACTCGCACACCGACGTGCCGGTCGATGGACGTCCGCTCAAAGCCCTCTTGGCCGACGACGCTGCGCCCTATCCTTGGTTGACCAGTTGCTTGTCCAGCGTGATGCCCGCCCATGTGATTTACCCCAAAGTCGATGACCGTCCGGCGGGATATTCCGCGCGTTGGTTGCAAGACATTCTGCGGGGTCAAATGGGGTTTGACGGCGCGATTTTCAGCGACGACCTGAGCATGGAAGGCGCGCGCCAGTTGCAGGCTGGTGGCCGCACCGTCAGCTACACCGAGGCGGCCGTCGCGGCTTTGAATGCCGGTTGTGATTTGGTGCTGCTCTGCAACCAAAGCCTAGGCGAAGGCGCCGCGGTCGATGAGCTGATTGAAGGCCTGTCCAACGCGCAAAACCTGGCCCAGTGGCGTCCCAACCCGGACAGCGAATCGCGGCGTCTGGCCTTGCTGCCCGAAACCTTGCCCTATGCGTGGGACGACCTGATGTTCCACCCGCCTTATTTGCAGGCACTGGAACTGTTGCCTTAAGCCGACCCGGGGGCTTCAACCCGGGGGCATTAAGCTTCCCGGCGCAGGGCGGGGAACAAAATCACGTCGCGGATGCTGGGGCTGTCGGTCAGCAACATCATGAAACGGTCGATGCCAATGCCGCAGCCACCTGTGGGGGGCAGCCCGTATTCGAGCGCACGCACAAAATCGTGGTCAAAGAACATGGCTTCGTCGTCGCCGCTGTCCTTGGCCTCGACCTGGGCTTGGAAGCGTGCTGCTTGTTCTTGCGCGTCGTTTAATTCCGAAAACCCATTGCCGAATTCACGCCCGGTGATGTAGAGCTCAAAGCGCTCGGTCACTTCGGGGCGTTCGTCGTTGGCGCGGGCCAAGGGGGAGATT
>Ga0164297_10001543_pt1 | contig 24237 bp, 30 predicted proteins | sample GEODES058metaG_FD_113539 | JGI IMG/M metagenome (GOLD analysis project Ga0164297, IMG submission 113539) | Dystrophic lake water microbial communities from Trout Bog Lake, Wisconsin, USA - GEODES058 metaG | ecosystem: Environmental > Aquatic > Freshwater > Lake | place: USA: Trout Bog Lake... | reverse complement strand
CGCATGTTTGTAGCCTGGCATGTTATTCATACTCATAACAGTTTTTGGATCAACTCGAAGTGGTTTTTTATCTTGGCGTGTGCCTAATGCTTGATTCATAAATCCTGCAAATTTAGGATCATGCGCTTCCGCCATGCCTTCGTTAGGCACACAGTTACGAACTTGTCCACCATTCTTACCTTTCTTAGTGCCTACCGCATGTTTGCCTGGCCAGCAACGAGTAAAGCCATTTGAATCTTTAGCACCTTTTTTAATTTCGTTAAGGTTACCGTGTGTTTGGCACATTCCACAATCAGGGCATGTCATTTCCATAACTTGCATACTCTCATTGTGTTTCTTTTTGCCTGCACAGTGAGCTTTTTGACTGAATCCTTTAGGATGACTGCAATTGATACTGCGCTTATATTTCTCACTCCATGCTTCTGTTACATCTGGTGTGAAATTAGGATTAGTGCTTATATGGAATTTACGATCCTTATTCCATTCGTGTTTCATTAATTTATAAGCTGTATTTCTTGCGTGACTTTCACCATTAAATTCCGCTGGTTTTCCAGTAGACTTATCTTTGAATGGCTTTCCATCTATGAAAATATAGTATGTTCTATTATCCTCTCTATGATGTGATCTAGATCTATGATTAAATTGTCTAACTAGGTCTTGATATTCATCGTAAGAAATTAAACCGTTTTTATAATCACGGTAGTAATCGTATTCTTCTTCATTCAATACTTTGGGGTTGCCTATTGAATCGCGTCCTTCTTTCATTAGAACGCGATTAGCAATTTGTTGACTGTATTGTCTTTGTATCTGAGCTTTTTTAATTTGGCTTTCTTTAACTTCAGTTTCGATATCTTCTAAATATTTGCCTAGTAGGCTATCAGAAGGAAGTTGTGGTTTTTTGTAATGTTGCATTACAAGTTGCTCGGCCTGAGAAAGCCTATTGGTCTTATCTTCCATCAAGACTTGTGGACCTTCTACATTTGCCCCTGCGACTATAGCAACAAAGCGATCCATGTCGCCTTTTTCTGCTTTAGGCTTAGAAGCTGCAGAATTGAAATTTTCAAGTATGCGCTTCATATCCATGATATTATCCTAGCAGGCGATGTGTTAACTCTTTAAGGCGTGTTAGATCTGCAGATTCGTTGATAGCAACAGGGCTGAGTTCAACTGACTCATGTGCATTTTTCCACATAGCAGCTGCGGCAATCTTCTTGCCTTTCTCACCACCACCAGCAGCCTTAGCTACTTTGTCAAAGCTCTTACCTGGTTTGCCAATGTCTCCACCTGCTTTGGCTTTTTTAACAAGAGCAGACTTAGCACCTTTGCTCATTCCTGCGCTTGGTTTAGCTTCTTCCATTTTTTTCTTTGTAGATTTTTTTGGTTCGTCTTCGATATCACTATCGTCTCTGGATGTCTTGTCAGCTTTTTGACTTTGCCAACCTTGCACTGTGCGAGATTTAATTTTAGCACCGCTTGGCAATGTTACTTCGCGTTCTTTTTCTTTAGCTGGTTTGCGATCTGCATCTTCTTTGAAAGGATGGCCTGCTTTGGCAGCTGCTTTAGCACGGCTTCCCCAAACTTCATCTTTAGTACTTTCGATCTTGCCATCACCGTCGTAGTCTTTATCAGCTTTAGTTGATTTAGAAGACTTTTTAGCCTCCATAGTAGGCATCATAGAACCAGAGCCATAGCACTCATAGGCCTGTCCCATATTCATACCTGGATGTGTATGCATACATTCGCCCATGGTGCCATGAGTAATCATACCACCACATTCTTCACATGCTTCTTTATGATGCATAGCTAATTCTAAATTACCAGCCTTGTGATGTTTAGCATATTCACAAGCATGATGATGCGACATCTGTCCAGCTGACATTTTACCTTCTTTCATGCTAGACTTTTTCTTATCGGCAGCTGCCTTCTTCATTGATTCTTTTTTGTTGCCGTCTTTGTCTAAATCTAAAAAGTCTGGCTTGGCACCTTTGGCTTCTTTGATATTCTCTTCGTCATCTGGAATACCATTGTGGTTGGCATCCATACGCTTGTGAGCTGCTTTAGTAGCCTTCATTAAACGGTTATACTTTTCTACTTTAGTTTTAACTTCTTCGGGAATCTTTTTCTCAACATGCCCAGCACCGCCACAATGTCCACATGGCTCCATCATGCTTTCGTCCATTTTTTCTTCTTTCTTAGCCTTCATCTTTTTAGCTTGAGCTAATTTAAGATCTTTCATCTTTTCTTTAGCTTCTACAAGGCGAGAACTCAATGCATGTTGTTGACTTTCTGTCAATGAAGTGCTCTCTAGCAATTGGCTAAATTCATTAAATTTTGATTCGTATTCTACATAGTGGTAGACACTGGCTAGATCGTCAACAGCTCTAGTGATCTTATCTGTGATCCAAGATTCCAATACTATTCCGTTGTTTAAGCTATCTCCTAGCTTATTTGAATAAGTTGCTAGTTTTAGTAGATCAGCTACTGCTGATTGACCCTTGTTAGTTTGCATGAGTATACTCCGTTATCTTCATATATTTAGCGTTTTATTGCCGGACCGCCAAACAATGATACGCCTTTCATATCTAGCGCATTGACAGCAGTGCCCTTCATTCTACCGCGTTTTACTTTACGCTGCTTAGTTTTTTTGCTGTACGCCATAGTCGGACTTACTACTGTAGCAATATTTCCGGAACTAGTTGCTCCGGCAGTAGCTGACTCTGTTAATCCAATTATTTCGTGTACTCGCATATTAATTTTTAAATTCCGGTGGCGTACCAAGCCAATAGGGGCGGCTAAACCATAGCTTAAACCATTCTAAATCCCCCGGTTGTATATTTAGCTGTCTTTCTATTTCGCGTTTTTCAGATCCAGTGACGCTGATATTGCTACCTTGTTCTACCTTGTATTCGTGTAATCTGGCACTATGCCCTAGTCCAGCTAGATATTGTAAGCTCTTGATTTCATGTACAGGATCGTTAGGATCTAGATAGCAGTCATCTGTACTATCTTGATTTAGATTATCGCTAGTGATTCTGTACTGCTTCATAGTGCCATTTCTCTAAGCATACGATACATGCGATTGGCATATTTAATACTTGACTCAGCTAGCCCCATACCTTTCTTTGTAAGATTCATCAAATGATGTATCCAATCTCGACCTAACTTAGCTTCATCAAATCCCTTACACCATGCATCTAATTGTTGTTCTTCTGTCATATTATGGTCTTTTAGTACATTTCGTAATGCACTAAAACTTATTCCGGTACCTCTTGGAGTAACTTCTAAGCTGACTTTGACGTGTTCGTAGCCTTGGAATTTGTTTACAGCTTTCATCAATGCCTGCGGCATACTTAATCCTGCCCGATCTTCGCCGACCATGATGATGATATTATCATAGCGAGGTGGTTTTCCGGGTAATGGATTTATAAGTTCATGTTTAACTTTTTGAATTAGTGTACCGCCTTCATGGGTTACAGTACTAATATTTTTTGCATACTGCGGATAAAGTTTATGCCATGTTTGTACTTTTACACTTGGCGGAATTGGATCATCCTTACCTTCAGCGTTGCCTATAAACAAGTATGGATCTCCGCCTAGTTCGTTAGCTTTGCTAATTGTAAAATTAAATAGTTGTTCATGTCCTTTATGACCGACAAAACTGCCGATGGCTACTACTGCTGTTTTAGCTTCGCCTCTAGGTCTTTCGGTCCTAGCAGTTGCCATGGCATCTTTTTTAGCTTGTATGACATCTCGCTGTTCTTGGCTAGTAATTTTAATAGGCCCTAGGCGACTGTTGATTACAATTCCTTCGTAGTTCTGTCCTAATAGATCCTTACCAACGATGTTAGGATCTGCAATAATAGCTTTTTCAAGTGCGATCTTAATAGGTTGTAATTTTTCTTCAACTTCGCGTTTTAATTGTAAACTTATTTTATCTCGTTTACCACTAGTATCACTAACTATGCGTTTAAGCTCTTCGATATTGTCTAACGGATTAATTATCTCCGTAACATCCAACCCTTGATTTTGTTTTAGCCTATTATTAAGGAACATAACACTACCTTGTTGACCTAAATCTAATAGTGCATTAAGAGTTTTACCTGCATCATCGACAGGTTCCCCGGTGTCTGCTTCAACAATATGGAACGGAACTAATGCTAATTTAACTCCTTTAGGTAATTTATCATAGTGGATGCCTACGAATTTTAATTTTCCTTCTGGTGTTTCTGTTGCAAATGGCAAGAATAATACTTCACAAGTTACCTGTTTATTGATTAGGAAATCAGGCCCTAATTTGCCGTCAACTAATTTGATAGCGTTCATCATCTCATAAAATAAATCATCAAACATTTTAGCACGGTTCAATATATCAGGATCAGTAGTGCCTTTTTCTTGATGATATTTTACAAATGATGCTTCATAGCGTGGCTCAGTTCGGCTAGTACCCATAAAAGGCTTCCCTTCGGCATTTTTACCAAAGCGCCCGCCAAAACCATCAACCTTAACATTCAAAGGAATATTTTGTAGTTTAAAACGACCGTTGCCATCGTGTAACTCATCAATCAAATCTAAAAAATCCGGAGCCTTCAAGTCATGTAAGTGTGGCATACCTTTGCGTAGCTGTGCTTTGACTTCTGCTTCTGCTAATGGTTGTGCCTTTTTAGACTTGGCATGATATGCCTTTTCATATTGATCAGCAAGTTGTAGTACACTATTGCGATGATTTTTCATTCCTAGATGATCTAGTAAATAATCAACAGCAGGCATTTTAGTTTTAAAATCTGCTTCCGGGTCGTCAGCATCGATCATTTGCGCTGCTGGTCCAAAACACAATTTAATAAACTCATGCGCGGCAGTTTGTTGTTGGGTGGCTGTAAAATGTTTTTTCATTAATTCTATAGTACCAACTAGGCTACGCATTAATTGTTGTTCATTGCCAGACGGCATCTCGCCAAAGAACTGTTCAAACTGTTGACTCATGTCCTTTATATAATCACTTTCAGCTGGAGTAAGTGGTACTAGAACAGGAATGCCATTTATTTCCTTTGGTACATTTTCTTCTGGGTTGGGAGCGCGGTATTTGGCTCTCACTCCGCCTCCGCCAACACTGGCCACAGCAAAACTGAAATTAGCATCACGGAATGGGGGCGGAGGATTGTCATAATCGGTGACATGTTCTTTCATGTCATCGCCTCCGAATACTCGCATCGCTTTGTTCTTACCTGCACCAGTTACTTTGGCAACATACTTATCTGATGGTGCAACTTTAGCCAATGAACGATATAACCATTGTCTAAACACACCTTTGATTCCTTCATTTAGATCTTCTATTTCACTACCGTGGCTTATTTGAGCCCATTCGGTAGGAATTTCAAATCCCCTAGAATCTGTAGTATAATCGACAAACTCTAAATCAACTTGTAGGGTAATAGGAGGTTCATTAATTTGCCAAAGTGCAAGCCACTGATCACTTCCCTTTTTAGTACCTACTAGTGTAGCACTACCTACACTCTTACCTATATTCTTGTGTACGAATTCTTCTATCTGTGGTTCAAGTCTACGATCAATTTGCGTGTCAATATCGCCAACTTTCTTTTTTACTCTTTTAAAATCAGCATCTTCAATACCAATCATCTTTGGATTAGTTTCTGATTCAGGTTGTTGCGGATTAAAATTAGGATTGTGCTGTCGCAAGAACATAAACCATTTACTGCTTCCGCTAATAAATGTATGTACTTCTTGATCAATAAGTTGTTGATTCCATATATGGCGTCCATATTGTTGTGCAAATGCGTTGTTAATATCTACTAGTAGCTGTTTAACCACTGGCACCATGGCTTTACGATTTTCAGAATCAATTTTACCTGCTGAATGTTGACCGGCTATACCTGTCCAGCCCACAGTTGGATTACCAGCTATGTCATGGCTAGATAAATTGCCACCTTCGAAGATAGCAGGAGTTAACCTATGAAATAATTCACGGAGTAGCATTATTAATCCTTATAATGCCCGTGTTCTATGTGTCCGCGCAATTCGTCGTGTAATCTAGTACAGATTTCTTCTTTGAGTTTCTTGTCTATTTTGTCTGGAAGCTGGCGTATTGGGTATTCTTTAATATAGTTTTCGTAGCATTCGTCTACAGCTTTAGCAAATGCCTCTGGACTTGTTGACTTCTTATTCTTAACTTGGTGTAGACAGTGAGCAATTACAGGATAGACATGCTTACGATAGCAGTCATCGTTGTTATGCATATAAAATGCTAGATCTTCAGCGAGATCATAATTAATTGAGTGCTTGCCAGATCCTTCGCCCTCAACATAATCTTCTTCTTTAAAGCCTTGATTTTCGAATAGTTCTCTTATACGCATAATAAACCCAAAATATTAGTCACCCGTACGGGTCTAGTATTTATCGATTTAGCTTTTAGCTACAGACTGTTTAACAATGCGTTCTACTTTGTTGATAGCACCGCCTAAATGTACTTTAGCCAGCATGAGATTCTTATCTCCTGTGACAAAGAAATGCGTACCACCGAAACTGCTTGATTTAGCAAGATCCCTACGACAGCTATTAGTTAGTTTAAGTTTTTTATTGCTGTCAACCCATGAAACAAATGGTTCGTAACTCTGTTTAGTTTTGCCTAAAGTAACTTTATAGTCAAAGTTAGTCTTCGACATAATAACAGTACCAACTTCTAATTCAGTATTTTCCGGAGGGATACAGACATATTTGACCTGTTTGCTATCTATTTTAGACAGAGCATCGATATCTTTCTTAGTATTGCTGTAGATAGTCAGCCAAGGACTCTCAACCCTTAAAAAGTAGTCCTGCATTTTACTTAATCTATCATGTATTTTAAAACAATAGTCTAATTCTTCGTGTGTTTTAATTTTAGTAATCCAATACGCATTAGTATGGTCTGTTTCTTTTTTGTTAACTAACGGCATACAATCTAATAGATCTTTATATACCTGATCTAAATTGTTGGATCTAAACCATCGTGCGCCAGCACATACAAGAACAATCTTATAAGAATATCTATTCCAGAATAAATTTTTACTGGTCTTGGTTAACATGATCTAGTTCAGTACTATCTATAGTAAGTAACGGCATTTTAGGAGCCTTTGGTTTGGCAGTGAGTTGTATTTTGTCATCAATGGCATCAATTTGCAACCAACCGCCGCCACGCAATTCGCCAAATAGCATCATTTTAGCCATACTGCGTTTGATTTCTTTATCAATTACACGAGCCAATGGACGAGCACCCATCTTAGGATCAAAACCTTTTGCCAATAGCCAATTAACGGCATCGTCTGTGATTTTAATCTTAATTGATTTATCTTTAACTTGATTGCGCAATTCGTCGATGAATTTGTTTACAACTAAAATCATAGTTTCTCGGCTTAATTTATTAAAGGTAATAATAGCATCTAAACGATTACGAAATTCCGGAGTAAAGAATTTCTTAAGTTCTTTATCACTGTAGTCCTTTTGTTGACTTCCGAATCCGATGGCATTTTTATCAGCATCCTCCGCTCCAGCATTAGTAGTGAGAATAAGGATTAAATTACGGCAATCAGCTTTCTTGCCATTACTGCCAGTTATAAATCCGTTATCCATCATTTGTAATAATACAGTCATTACATCAGGATGTGCTTTTTCAACTTCGTCAAATAGCAAGACAGCATTTGGAGCTTCTTGTATCTGTGTAATCAATAATCCAGCATTTTCTTCAAAGCCAACATAGCCTGGAGGACTGCCAATTAGTTTACTGATGCTGTGTTTTTCTTGATATTCACTCATATCAAAGCGTAGTAACTTAACTCCTAAATTCTTAGAAAGTGATTTGGCAGTTTCAGTCTTACCGCACCCAGTTGGTCCCATGAACACAAATGATCCAATAGGTTTATTTTCTGATTTAAGACCCGCTTGCGAAACAATAATTTTATCAACCACTTCTTCTACAGCGACATCTTGTCCAAATACTTCAAGATCAATCTTTTCTTTGAGCGTTACTATTCCTGAACTTTCAATTTCACTAATCTGCTCAATCGGCATATTAATAGCTTTGCTCAATTCAAATTCAATTTCTTGTTCAGTCACTACTTTATTTTCAGATAATTTTAGATTGAAACGAGAACAAGCAAGGTCAATTAAGTCAATGGCTTTATCTGGCAATTTTTTATCTGTTTGATATTTGACTGACAATCTAATAGCGGCTTGGAGTGCATCATCTTTAATAGTAACACTATGGAACCCTTCGTAGTATTTTTTAATACCTTTAAGGATTTGTAATGTAACTGATTCGCTAGGTTCGTCAACAGTAATGCGTTGGAAACGGCGCATTAGAGCACGATCCTTTTCAAAGTGCTTGCGATATTCTTCCCAGGTAGTTGATGCTACTACCTTGATATTGCCTTTGCTTAGAGCTGGCTTCATCATATTAGCAAGATCATTTGAGCTGTTACTGGCTGATCCAGCACCACTGATCATATGCGCCTCGTCAATAAACAACACAGTCTTACCTTTCTTAGTAAGAGCTTTTAAAACTAATTTAAATCTTTCTTCAAAATCGCCACGATATTTTGAACCTGCAAGCATGGCTGAAATATCTAAATTATAAACTGTATAATCCTTTAAGAACTCAGGAACTGCCCCATTAACAATATTGTGAGCTAGGCCTTCTGCAATGGCAGTTTTACCTACGCCAGGATCGCCTACTAGTATCACATTGTTTTTGCTGCGGCGACCCATAGCCAATGCAATATTTTCTAATTCATCAACACGACCGATCACAGGATCAATCTTGCCTTTGTTAACTTGTTCATTCAAGTTAGTAGTATAGGCGGCCAACGCCTTTGCTGCAGCCATTCCAATACCGCCTTGGCCACCACCCTCATTTTCTTCTACTTCGCCTTCACCGTCAAGTTGGTTATTGATGTAGTCGGCAAACTTATCTTTATCAATATTAGCCTTTTGAATGTAATAGAAACTCCAACTACGCTTCTCTCCCATCATAGCAAGAAATACATCTGTTGGTTCAATACGCTGGCGACCATTGAATAATACTTGTGTAAATGCCCTATTAAGTATACGCTCTACACTTTGAGTTTTCTTTGGTTTAACTACTACGTCTGGTACAGTCATTTCTTGGCATTTATGTGTAAGATAGTCGGCTAGATTTTTGCGCAACTCCTCAACATTGGCACCGTACCCTGTGATGCAATTACAGAACTGTTCCTCCATTAGCATGGCTAATAGCAGATGCTCGATAGTTAAATATTCGTGGTGTAATTTTTTAGCAGTATCAATTGCTTTTTCAAATACTGCTTGTAAATTATCGCTTGGCTCTACCATTCTTTTTCCTCTGTTTTTCAAGTTTCTTTTTTGCTAATGCAAGTTTAAGTGGACTAATATTATCTGTAAAACATACACCATCTAAATGATCTAGTTCATGCTGAAAACATCTAGCATCTCGGTCTGTTAATTCTATTATACATTTATTTCCTTGTCTGTCAATGTATCCGGCTGTTATTTTTTTATGTCGTTTAACATTTAACCACAGGTCGGGAAAACTTAGACATCCCTCTTCGTCATCGATCATTTCATCGTCCCCTGATATAATCCAGGGATTAAACATACAAAAGGGCACTTGGTCTTTTAATCTAATAGCAAAGACTCGTTTAAGGATGCCGATTTGATTTGCAGCTAGTCCAACTCCATTGTTTTCTATCATGAATTGAACCATATCGATTTCAATCTGACGGGCTTCTGAAAAATCTTCAGGGGTTTCAAAACGCCAAGGTTCAGACTTAGTTTTTAGTATAGGATCAGTACTTTTGATTAATTTCATCATTGAGTTGTCTAAGCCTTGCGATAAGATCTTGATCCGTAATGGCAGGAGTTTTAATATTTACTACACTAATAAATCGTCCTTTAATTCCATTATGTGGATTCGTAAATCCTAATCCACCGCTGGCAAACTCAGTACCTGAAGTAACACCTGGGCGTATTTCAATATCCATCTGCTGACCAGTAATAGTGTTTACACGCTTTCTGCATCCTATCATGGCTTCAATAGGTGATATTGATACCTCAGTGTATAGGTCATCTCCGCGTCTTGAAAAATTAGGGTCATTTAGTATTATGATAGTGACATTAAGATTTCCTCGGGGAACGCCGGGTATACTATCATCTCCTAATCCTTGGTATCTGATAGTACCACCATGTTCTATTCCAGGAGGAATATTAATAACTACGGTCTGGTTGCGACCGCTAGGCAATTGATAATTAGCTTCAATTTGTTTTCCTTGATACGAATCAAGTAAACTTATATTGCAACTTATATTTAAATCTCTATTTCTTCTAACCTGTTGTCCGCGCATGTGGCCAAAGATATCACCAAATGGGTGCTGATTGCCAAAGATATCACCAAAAGGATTGCCTCCCGGAAATGGATTTCCGGTAGTAAAATGGAATCCTCCACCTGGGAATCCTCCACCTGGCATACCACCGTACATGCGTTGTTGATCATATTCAGCTTTTTTCTGCGGATCACTTAGGTTGTCATAGGCAACACTAATGTCTTTGAATTTTGCTTGATCTCCGCCCTTATCAGGATGATGCTGATTAGCCAACTTCCTGTACGCTTTTTTAATTTCGTCCGGTGATGCGTTTTCGCCAACACCTAATATTGAGTAGTAGTCTTGCATAGTCGTAAAAAAGGTCCAATGTAATATAGTTAATTATACTATATTTAATTGGACCGGTCAAGAGTCTGATTATTTTTTCTTGACTGTATCTGGCTTGGTACCTGCTATTTCTGTACCTTCTGCTTTTTTGTGATGCTTAACTTCTTTTTTAACTGCTGGCTTAGTAGGTGCTTTGGCCGTTTCAGCGGCCATTGCTGAACTAGCAAATACAGCTACAATTAATAGTGCTAATAGTTTTTTCATTTTATTTCCTTATAGTGGAGGTTGATCTATTGGTGGAACAACTTTTTTACCACTAGCTGTTACTGCTGGTGTTGATGCGGGTGTTGCCCCTGACCCGCTGTTAAAACCCGATCCAAAACCTCCCGCTGTTGCTGGGGGTGTTGTTGTTGAAGGTGTGCTTCCAAAGCCGCCTCCACCAAAGCTGGATGGTGCTGGTGTTGAACCAAAACCACCGGTGGAGGAACCGAATCCTCCTGACGCAGGTGCGCCAAATGCTGGAGCCCCGCCAAATGATGAGTTGTTTCCACTGCCAAAGCCTCCTGAACTCATTGAACCTCCAAACCCTCCACCCATGCTACCTTGCATACCGCCCATACCTGATGGAACACCACTCATGTTAGTATTGTTAGTTACAGTTTGACTAGTTGCTGTTGGATTAGCGGCTGTGCCTGCTAGTTTCTCTTGTGTACGACCAAATGCGCTGATACCTAATACAGCACCCATCGCAATATGGAATAAACCGGCACCTTGTAGTGTTAGCGGATTCCATTGTGTAATTGGTGCATGATTAATACCTTGCCATAGCGCCCATAGCACTGGAAATACTGCCATGTCTAGTAAACAGATAAGCATGTACATCCAACCCATCATTGGACGCCATAACGTCTGCATCCAATTACTTTCGCTTTTATGTGACATTGTTCGCTCCTAAAATTTTAAAACCAAAGAAATAAGCCATTTAGACTTAAAAATAAACCAAGTCCTGCTACTAAAAAACTGCTCCAAAACAAAGGCATACTAACAGCTAAAATACTAGCTGAAAGAATAACGATACTCAACTGATATGCGGTTGATGCATACCCGATCCAAGGACTAGATTTTTTAGCTTCGTCCCTGTCGGCCTCCATCTTCTTAGCTTTTGCTAATAATGCTTTTTTACCTTCTGGACCATTTTCGTAGTCTTCAATCTTTTTAGCCATTTCTTCAGCACGGGCCTTGTCGCTATTGTGTTTGGCTTCATAAAGATTTTGTTCTGCCAGGGTTTGTTTCAAGCTCTTAGCTTGATAAAATGCATAAGTGTCATTGGCAGCGATAGTATTATTTAAAACAGTGCTAGACAGTTTACCGCCATACCAAGCGTTGAGTGCCAGCAACAATGCAAACACATTGATGACCATACCTGCTTTATCTTTAATCTTTGCCTCACGCTCGCTACGGCTACCTACTGGTGGTTTTGGTGCATTAGGGTCTTTAGGTTGTTTTGTGATTAGACTTAATACTGAATCTAATAATGCCATTTGTTCGCTCCTTTAATACTAGTATTTATTGCTGTGCAGTAGTCTGTGACGCCGCATATTGCTGTGCTAATGTAGGCTCCACGGCCGGAGTTAGATCCATAGTTGGTTCTTGTGGAGACACAACTAGTCCTGCATGATATTCAGCTTTTTCTTTCGCAGCTTTCGCTTCTTCCATGAGCTTTTCTGTTTCTTGTGTAGCTTTTTCTACAGCAGCTACGGCAGCTTGATGTGCGGCTGCAGCTAGATCAGCGGCTCTTTGTTTTGCTCGTACTAAATTAGCTTCTGCTTTTACTAGATCGTCACTGGCTTGCTCAGACAAAGTCTTTGCCTCCATGAAAGCACTAGCTAGTTTTCCTGCAATGTTCTTTTCTAAATTTGTAAACCATCCCATGATACTTCTCCTTATTAAGCTACCAACGATGCTATAGTTATAAGTCCGTTAATAGCAGTATTTAATGTTTCCATAGCATCTAATTCAGCCATAGATGCTTGAATATTAATCTGACTTTGAATATCTCTTAATAATTGAGCATATTCTTCTCTACTTATCTGCCCTGCTTTACACATTTCTGTATATTGATTTACTTGCGATGCGGCCGCATTTACATCTGGATTTTGGCTACTGATGCTGGCTAGTAGGCTTTGATTGTATTCGATAGTCATCTTGGTTTAGCTCCTATAACTTTTTGCATGCTTTCTGCACTAGTTTCAATTGATTCAAATTTTATTTTACAAAATAGCGGATTTACTTTTCCGCCATTGGTATACTGTGTTTTAAGACCTTGTGCAATTTTATCTAATTCTATGCTAGCTTTAATAGTAGGTTCATTATGTGGATAATGTTCGCTAAACAACATAAATAATCTTGTTTTATCTGCTAAAGCTACGGAATTTACTGTGCTTGTTAATTCATCATCACATGATGTTTTGTATGCTTGCGCATCTCTCCTAATTTCGGTTATAATTTGGTATTCGTTACCGTCATACTTCATTAGGTAGGCATCTACAACTGAACAACCAGCTAGTGTAAAAAATACACATACTGATAATAATTTTTTCATTTTACACTCTCACTTATACTTTTTTGTGTGTTGTACCATTCTATCCAACTATCTACTTTTACTTTGCAGTCATAATACTGACTATAATTTGAACTTACAACTTCTAATACTTGACTTAATTTTTGTGTGTTAGGATCTAATACAGCTAGATCAGGACAAGACGTTAATAAATCTTGTGTAGCAGATGGAAAAGACATGCTGACATTGGTTTTTGTTGTACTTGCACATCCTGCTAGGCTGACAATAAGAAACAAGGTTATTAACTTTTTCATTTGCTTGCCCCCAGCGGATTTTTAGCAGCATCATTTAAATCTTTAATTGCGGCTGGATCAACTTTGCATTCGGCATCTATTTTACTAGCATCTGCTACTAGTTCTTTTTGCACAACAACTTTAGTATCATGTATAACTTTAGTTTGAGTTACAATCTTAGTTTGTATTTGCACGTTAGCATCATTGCTTTTTTGTTCTGCTACTGCAATTCGAGCTTCTTGTTCTTTAATTTGTGCTTGTAGTATTTCAGTAACTCCGGCACCCCCATACATAAACACCCCAAATAAAACAGCCACAATACTTAATGGTCTTAAAACATAATGCCACGGTGTGAACTGTGGCAAATGTGAAAGTATTCCGGATAACAAATATACTGCTACGCCTCCGCCGGATAAAGCAGGCCATATCCATACTGGAATTTGTCCTAATATTAAATTCATCATCCAGCTAGACATAAATTATCCTTGTAAAATCTGATGCGCATTAGCAGTATGTTGTTGGCGTTCATTTAAACCTAATGTCCCGCCATTAATCTTTTTGGTTAATCCTAATACATCACCGTTATCAGCAAGTGCATTCAGATTATTAGCTTCCCAAAACCAGCAAGCTGATTGTACACAACCTTCAAATGTTGTTAAGAATTCTGGTATCTCTTCTAATGGTGTATCAATACTTTCGGCAAAACGGCTATAATTATCTTTACCTGTGATTTGAATTAGTCCACGACCGCAGTAACGAAATCCATCACCTGATTCTTCGGGACCGTTGCCCATACGCCCGCCGTAGGCACGATTAGCTATCTTTTCTGGGTTATGAGCATATTCAGCAACATTGCTTTCATTAAAATAATGCGGCCATATCTTGCATAATGTTTCTGGACGATAGTTTAAGTTTTCCACAATGGCCTTATAACCTGCTGATTCGACCATAGTCTGTCCCATGAAACAAGCAACACGTTCGGGTGTATTAATATCATAATCAGGTAGAATCTTGCATAGTGCTTCATACCAGTGTTCGCTGTAGGGATTGTTTTGTAATATTGCTTGACATTTAGCCAAGCTAAAATCAAATGTAAAATCTGCCATTATTTTATCCTTTCTAATGCAACAGCCCATCCGCTGTTTTCAAATATAAATGTATTACCAATCTTAGTTATGTTATAGTTTCCAATTTGTTTGGTCAAATAGAGCGTTTCTGCTATATGTTGATTTTCTAACATAAATGGTCCAGGTATACTTTCATAAACTTCTTGTTTAGGACCACTATTGATAATATTAAATTTAAGTGGATCGGCCCATATTCTTCTAAATGTTATACTCTCATCTAGAACTGTAATGCTATCACTGTAACTATTTTTAAAGAAGTTTGAAAAATTTTCTAATTGTGTTCTTTCTGATGATATTTCGTAGTCATTTTTACTAGCAGGAATTACTTCTTTTAAATTTTCTAAGGTAGCTTCCTTGCTTTTAAATCCTTTGAACCAACGGAATCTAAAATTATCAATGCCTGTAATTTTACTAACACCGTCTAACATTTCTACAATCTGATCTGATATGTGGCGTCCACGCTCAAGTTCAACAAACACTTGATATACGCCGTCATCAGTTTCACCTGGGCTAACATCTGCATCTAGAACAAATGGATAACCCATCTCTAAGAAATTTTCTAAATCTTCAGCAGGTTCTTGTTGCTCAACTGTAAAGCTGACTACTACAGTTTCTGCATCATTACCGATTTTACTTTTATAACTATCGATTTCGAAAACTTTTTTAACGAAACCTCTTAGATCATTTGCTTTTAAACTCATAGCTATCCTTAAACTGGTGTAGGTGATCCAACTGGACTACCGCCCGGTGCTGCCGGAGCCCCTGGAGCTGCGCCCGCCATTGGCATTCCTGGAGCGCCACCTGCTCCTGGCATAGGTGCTCCACCTTGTGTAGGTTTAGGAGTATCTTTAATTGTTTCTAGCTTACCACGCATTTTGTCCATATATCCACGATAAATGTCAAATGCTATTTTCTTCGGCATCTGTATTTCCACAATCCAGATTGGCTTATGATCTAATTTGCCCTTTTTAGTACCCGGACGAATGTCGCTAGGCTTCTTAATTTTGCGAGGCTCGATCAAATGACTCTTTTGATAGGCTACTTTGCAACCCAGTTCAGTTAAACGCTTGCCAGCAACGGGATTTGGCATCTTATGTTCTGGCCACATAAAACTTGCAGTAATCCAGTGACGATCAACAAACGGGCCTGATGCTAATTCGCCATCCTCCCAGTTTTCGTACACATACATATCCATCTCATCTAACACACGCTCAAAATCCTTGAGTATGGCTAAATTTGTATTATTTTCGTATAGATCGTCTATGTTTTTAATTACATCTAAAATATCATGCATGTTAGTGTCCAGAAGTTTCTATACTTATTTAGCTGGTTTTAAATGATATCTGATTACTTTATTATTATAGCGATTGGTTAAATAATTGTGTAGGACCTCTGTAGTAATCAAAGGCGGTCACTACAAGTCCTACTTTCTCATAAGTAGGAGACAACTAGATGAGTAGAAGAGTGAAAAAACGCTTTACTTCCGACGTTAAAGTCATTGACTTTCCAACATATCTTCCGCAAAAGAAGCAGCGTGTGAGCCTGCATCCACGCAATTTAAACCAACAGGTTTACATTCAAAAACTTCAAGATGAAACTAAAAGTATAGTATTTGCCATAGGACCTGCGGGTACAGGTAAAACAATGCTTGCAGTTCAGCACGGGATCAAGATGTTTCAAGAAGGCGTTGTAGATAAGATAGTTGTAACAAGACCCGCCGTCTCTGTAGACGAAGATTTAGGATTTTTACCAGGTACGCTAAATGAAAAGATGGCGCCCTGGACTCGTCCTATATTTGATGTCTTTGGAGAATATTACCAACAAAAAGACATAGCAAAAATGCTAGAGGAAGGTGTTATTGAAATAAGCCCACTTGCGTATATGCGTGGACGCACATTTAAGAACGCATACATAGTTGCAGATGAAATGCAAAATGCCACAGTAAATCAAATGAAAATGCTACTGACCCGTTTAGGAGAAGGGTCTAAGATGGTAGTGACAGGAGATTTGGCACAAGCAGACCGATTGAGCGATAATGGTCTGATTGATTTCTGTAACTTAATCTCAGACAAACCGGTTCTCAAACACATAGATATTGTGCAGTTTGAAACTAGAGACATTGAACGCCATAATGCCGTGAAGGAGGTGTTAGCGGTTTATGGAGAATGATATAATGTCATAATAAAAGGGCCCTTAGTGCCCTTTTTATTCTTCTAACAATTTGATTTTATCAGGCTGTCCGTGCCATATATCGGCATCAGGTAGCGCAGGTTTTCTCTTAGTAATCACCGGCCATTTAGTACTCAGCTTTGTATTAATTTCTAACCACTTGTCTATATCTGTGTCGACATTGTTATCAGCAATAATAGCGTCGATAGGACATTCGGGTACACATACTCCGCAGTCAATACATTCGTTAGGATTGATAACTAGAAAGTTTGGGCCTTCGTGGAAGCAATCAACAGGACATACTTCTACACAATCTGTATGTTTACAATTAATACAATCTTCTGTAACTAGATAAGTCATTATAGATATTTCAACCTAATAAGTGTTGCAGCCAAATTAATTTCTGGATCAATAACTAACGAGTGATCTACTAGACCCTGTTTAATAACAAGAATAGCCTTGTCTTGTTTAGCTTCATCCCCAAATATTTCTACATTATCATACAGCCAACGATATATCTCATCCATTTCTTCTGGAAGTGCTTGTGTACAAACTAGTTTACGAGCTTCACTGATTTTACCTGCCTTGAACAGATTGACCATTTCAATTTTATAGTCAGCAGTAGTAGCATCAGCTTCTGGATTATGTAGAATACCATCTAGACTATTCATCTGTAAATTATTAATACATTTACGCAGATCTGGATAAGTGCCTTTTACATAATTGTCTAAAATTTCTAATTCGAATTCAATATTTTCTTCAACTAAAATTGTGGCTACACGAGCTGTAAATTCTGTTAGATCTGTTTTTTCAATGTGAATGTGCTGGCAACGACTATGTATAGCCGGCATAATTTTATTAGGATAGTTACAAGTAAGTATAAATCTAACACTGTGACTATAGTCTTCCATTAGATTACGCAATGCCGGCTGTACTGATTGTATATTCATATAGTCAGCTTCGTCGATTAGTACAACTTTAAAATCACCAAATGGCATTGTTGAGCAAAAGCCAATTAATTTGTCTACCCACTCAATTTTACGGGCTTCTTTACTGCCGTTAGCAGCTAATACATCACTATCCTGTATATCTAATTGTTCAATTAAGATCTTAGCCATAGTAGTTTTACCTACCCCTGCTGATCCGCTGAACAATATATGCGGAATACTCTTGTCTTTGATCCAAGACTCAACTTGGCTTTTTAATACTTCGTCTTTAAATACATAACCGTCCAAAGTTGACGGACGATATTTTTCTACCCATAGTTCTTTCATAGCAATCCTCTTTTACTTATTATACAAAAGAAAATAGGGCCAGTCAATGGCCCTATCGCTCGTTTCATAATGGTTAAAATGCTCGTTGCAAATCGTTAAACTCTGGCTCGTCGGCCGAATAGTGAGTCGTTAAAGTTCCCCATTCGATACCTCCTGGACGATGATCTGATATGGCCATAATAGCAGATGCATCTATTCTACGCACATCTATAGTAGTTCCATCAGCTTGCTCTAATTGTACTCCGCGAGTCCAGCGGCCATGCTCAACTAGGATCCAATCGCCGACTTTGACATCTTTCTGTTTATGCCCAATCTTCCATACTCTGCACCAACGAGGTCTGATACCTTCGTTTTTGCCATCATCGCTAGGTATAATGATTCCTGACTGTGTTCTTTGGTCACCAAAGTCCATGTCTGTTGCTAATACATGGTCGTTGAGTGGTTTGAGATCACCTTTGATAGGCCCTATCATTCATTGCCCTCCGGATCCATATCGGATACATCTTTTTTAGTAGCCACTGGTGTAGGCTGTACCGGCGCCTGTTGAGCAGGAACACCCGGAGTATTGTTCATTGCAGATCTTTGAATTTCTTCTCTAGTACGGATAATCTTACCGCCTGGACCTAATTCGTCGCCTCGTGCATTAACTTTTTTGTTACCAACAGCAACAGTCATTTCGTTTTGTTGAACAAGTTTATGCATGTCTACAATCTTGCCCTGCATAGTTTTGTATACTTGTCTTGGTTTTTCTTTCATTGCCATAGCAATCTCCTAATATATGCTTACTTATCTCAGGAATTCACGCCAGTCTAAATTATATTTCATACTGTCTATACTGTGTACACCTATCAAGTATAATACATAACTGGCCACTGAGCTTCCCCTACCTATTCCCCAAACTATATTATTCTTTTCCATGGTATCTACGAAATATTTTAACCACTTTAACAGCATGATCATATCACGATCTGCAAATGCGTCAAGTTCTTCAGCGACTCGAATCTTCTGTTCAATGGTACTACACTTAGAATATAACCAATCAATGATATCAAATAATTGATATTCTTCTGGCATAAACCATTTGTTTTGATTAATTTTATCAAAATCTTCAATGGTTATATTTGTAGGGGAATATAAACAGAATTTATTTCCTATTTGGTTTTCAAGATTTAAAATGTTTGGAGTTAATTCTTCTACTATGATTTCACCATCTAAAGATTGACCTTGATAGATGGCATCAAATAAATCTTGTTCGTTAAAAATAGGATTTGAATAGTTGTCTAGGCGCATTGCCTAATATTAACTGATATTAATCAGTTTGTCAAGACCTTTGCCTTGAGATTGCATCATTTTTTCATATTCTACTTTACGTCTTTTAGCCAATTCTTCACGGTAAGTATCTAATACCATTACAATTTGCTGGCGGACTTCGGTATTATAAGTCATCCAATATTTTTTAGAGAGGTCGTTGATCTTGGCCTCGACCTCAGAGTCTTTTAAATGATCAAGATCATTAATAAATGGATGCATTAGAAATCAGCAAGTTGACGCAACCATACAGTTGCCCCGCCATCATAGGTACATGCTTCCAGTAATCTTGTACCGATATAGTTCGGAACTGGTACTGTATTGTAGTAGTTTACTGTAATAGTGGTTCCATCCGGGATGCTAGCTGTTGTAGCAGCACTTAATGTTACGGTATATCCAGTTGCCGAAACAATATAGGTGTTTGATTGTAATCCGCCTGCACCCGAAGTTATCGTAGCACCGACTTGAATGTTAAATGCATGATGCAAGACTATTGTGGTACTACCACTAGATGTAACGCCATTTGTTGTAAATGTAAACTGTGCTGGTACAGGCAGTGTACCGATAGGTGTACCAGAAACAATATTTCCTGTGGCTGGGAATCCATTCGGATTAATACCAGCATTACCTAATTCTATTGTACCACCGTTAGTGTAGAAAGTAGCAGTTTGGGTAGTGGCTGTGCTACTGGTCAATTGTAAACGAATTTGTGCATAATTGCCGCTAGTCGGCCAATCACGGAAAGTAAATGCTACATTTCCTGACATTACATAGGCTTGGAAACTACCATTGTTAAAACTTACAGTAGTAGCTGATCCTACAGTTATAGGACCATTAGCTAGTGTACTCATCTGGGACATAACACCATTTGTGATGGAACTACCATTCAAATTATTTTGAACAGGTGCATTAGTTGTTAAATTTGCAGTTAAAACAGCATTTGATTGTAGGTTAGTAATTTCACTAGCTGCCGTAGTAAAATTAGTTTTAATCGCAGCATAGTTGTTGCGAAAGCCCTGAGTGTCGTTATCTTGTCCTGCAATAGGAAAAGTTGAATCAATTGTTCCTGGGGTTATAGCACTTGTCATAAGGTTATCCTATCGTTTCTAAATACTAGATATTTATCACCTGCTAGATCTTTGATACTGTCAATTATGTATCGATCTACGGTGTAATTGATGTTTTTGAAGTCAAAATCTGTTGTTGCAAGGTAATTTTTAATGTTGAGTACAATACTAGCACTAGTACCCACCTTACAAAAACATAGCGGAATAGCTAATTGGAAATTAAGTTCTTGTTTAGTACCTGGCTGGATACTACGCATCCATAATGGTAAATAATCTCTTTCTGTGGCCCCTATAGCACTTATCCTATCACGCCAGATACTAACGCTGCTTGGAAAATAGTTATTAGCCCTAGGATTACTTATCTGATAGGCCTGACCATCGACTGTTATGGATTGATTAAAAACAGTTAGTGATTGATCAATAATACTATTATCTGCTGAAAGTATTTCTGTTTGCGATCTTTGATCTTTTATTTCATGTGGCAAATAACTTCCATTGTATTCTAATGGATCTATCATTTGCACATATACTACTTCATATAACGCATCTGTAGTTCCCGGATTATAAGCTATTGCTGTTTTTATATCACCAAAATAAAATTGTTTTCTTTTGTGATTTAACCCCATTGCACCGATATAAGCTCCTGCCGCTGTAGTTTCTATACCTGCATATATAATCATGCTGAGGGTTTTCTGTATTCCAAAATTAGGATCAGCAGGTCTATAGATATTGTTTGGAGTAAACACTGTGTTATTATTAATAAATTCACTGAATGAATTTCTTTGTACAGATGACAAATATGGTTGTACTCTAATATTGCTATATGATGTAGTATCCAACGGAACTACTCGTATCTTAAATGTTTTAGATGTGGCACTATATCCAAACTGGTCCCTAGCTGTTACAGTAAATGTAAACACCTGATCAAATGTACTAGTCTTAGAATCAAAAGTCATATATTTTTTAGTATGGTTGACGATGTCATAAAAACTAGTTTCACCGGGTTGATATAATCGATCAAAAATTGTAAGCCTGTGATCAAAAGTTGCAGCCCCGTGATCAAATAAAGTAGGGCTACCATTCCCGCTAGGTAATGCTGTGATAGAAGTACTACCACCAAAAATGGTTGTAGCAGTATCAAATGATGTTGTATTATGATCGAATATTGTGGGATTTCCGCCAGCGAACACAGTTCGACCAAATTGTTTCACTTTACCTATGATCTCACCGCTGAGATCCATGCTTAGTCCAGGAGGTAGATTTCCACTACTTAAATTATAAACCACAGCAGCATTTGGTATAGTAGTACTAGCTTCTACAAATAAATTTGAAATATAGCCTGAATTTATTATTCCTAAGTCATTGGGGGTAGTCCATTTAATTACAGATTCGACATCGCCTATAATTTGAATTGTGAATTTTCTTGCAGTGAAGGCAGTTTCTTGATTAAACCCTAAGCGAGTAGCAGATATTGTAAATGTATAAGTTTGTGTAACCGCAGGTTGATACGGGACTTGTCCATAAAGAATACTGTCACCACTGTCATAACTAAGACCTATCCTAGATAAATCGTCAGCTAATCCACCGACAATGAATACTAGATCCTGAGGTATGGTAATTTCTAATGATTGGTCTATAGTTAATCTATAAAGATTTCCATCATATGATTGAACACTTATTATTTTGTAAACTCGGCTAGTCACTCCGCCTATTCTATTATCTAATGTAAAATATTGCCCCGCACTGGGAACACCGTTTGTAGTAAACACTCCTACAGTTGTCCCACCCAATAGATTATCACCTGAGTCAATTTTTTGACTTGTAACAATGATGTCAGCATTAACAGCTTCTGAGTTGAATGTTACTAGTTCACGATCGTATGTATTAAGGGGAATAGTGAGGTAGTTGTTGGCTCTATGTAGTCCTAAATTAGCAGGAGTAAGCCAGACTGGCGCTAAAACAAAACTAGTATCTGCTGTAATAACTGTTGAGCTATCATCTAATTGAGTATTGTCAGCTTGGAAATAACTATCGCCTACAACAAAAATACTATAAGTTCTGCTGGCAGATACATTGCCGTCTGATACTGTAATTTTAAATTGATAGTTAGTATTCAATTGTTTAGGATTTTTACTAGGCAAGCTATAGTCATAGAATACATTGTCGTAAAAATAACTATCATATCCATTGGTTGGTACCAATGCGAAATCATATGCAACTGCATCATATAAACCTTCGTCATAGGTTCCGCTACCGTCAGTTAATGATATTACTAGAGTTGGTTGAACAAATCCTACAATTCTACCAGTATTAGTTAACATTAGTCCCGGAGGCAATTCTCCACCATTTTCTAATATAGCATAGGTAAGATTAGCACCCGCACTTATATTAGGATCGTTTACTTCTACTTGGAAATCTACATAATCAAGGCTGGCTACAAATAATTGATTATTTGGTCCTAGTGGTAGTCGGCCTGAAGGATAGATAAATGTAGGACCGTCTGTATTTTGAATTGTGATAGAAAATGTGCGATCGCTTATACTACCATTGAGGCTAGCTCTTATGCAAAAAGTATATGTAGTATCTCGTACTACCTCGTAAGGAGTACCACTAATTTCTGCGATATTGGTTATTGGATTTCTTTTTACAAAAAGTCCGCCGGGCAATTTACCTGATATAACTTGGTATGCAACTCCGGTATCTCCCGAAACTGGCAATGCCTGAGAGAAAATTATACCTTCGGGAAATGTTCCAAAAGAGTAACCTGATTGTGCTGTCCAAATAGAAGACACTGCGGTCATCTAGTTCTCCTTAGAAAAAGCTACCAAAATCCGCTACAGTAGCTCTGCTGTTAGTGTCAGTGAAATAACCAAAATCTAATAAGATTCCACTATCCCCTGGTAATCCAGTACCGCCTGCTGGCAATGCTATAGAACCTAGATCAACCGGTGCAGTATTTTTGTTCGATATAAGTAGGCTTATTAAACCATTTATTTTTTGTACATCAATATTATATACAGTAGTTTTAGTATCTCCACCGTAGATAAAATTGCCATTTAAATTTAAGTTAGCATTATTTTGACTCTGTGGATTATATGGCTTTAATGTAGGATTAGGATCATTTTGTAATCTTGAACTTGCAGATAAATCAATAGTTCCGGAACCTGCTGTAATAACTATAGTGCCGTCAATGCTGGTCACGGTTTTAAATTCTAAATTTACACCATTAACATCATTAAATAAACCAACACCGGCTCCGATATTTCTAGCTCCAGCAATGGTGACAGATCCATTTAATGCAGCAAAATTAGCATTAACTTTGGTAAATGCAGTGCGTAGATCATCGCCGGTGCCGTCATTGGCATAGGTTCCTAGGTTAATTGTTTGTAAGGTCATAATCTGCTCTCTTTTGTATATTTATCGGAAAATGCTACAAAAGAGAATTGGTTAACCAAAGTATGCGCTGACAGTATTGTTAAACTGATTGTAGACTAACTTAGGACTTGCGCCCCATAGACCGTTAAACACACCGTAATCATTAGCTGAATTAGTAGTATACAAATTGTTTCTTGCCATATTTTGTAATTGAGCGAGAATCTGTGCAGGAGTAGCCTGCGGGTTCATTTCTGCTAGCAATGCTGACAAGCCTGTAATCTGTGGGCTAGCCATACTGGTTCCACTTAAATTAAGTTGATTGAACGCACTATTCAAGAAGTAAGGTGCTGGAGTATATCCTTCTTCATAAATG
>Ga0164297_10001542_pt1 | contig 24244 bp, 23 predicted proteins | sample GEODES058metaG_FD_113539 | JGI IMG/M metagenome (GOLD analysis project Ga0164297, IMG submission 113539) | Dystrophic lake water microbial communities from Trout Bog Lake, Wisconsin, USA - GEODES058 metaG | ecosystem: Environmental > Aquatic > Freshwater > Lake | place: USA: Trout Bog Lake... | reverse complement strand
TGTGCTAATGGGACCACTTAGTCTAACCGTACCACCAGATTCATTCTGAATGATAGGGTTGCCATTGAAATCGAAGTTAGCGCCTACGTGACGTGTACGTGCCAATCTTATATTCTGTTGTCTCTCCATGTCAACTCCTTATGCCTGTGGTTCAATCCATGAGATACGGCCCAACAACTGCACGCCTACACCGTTAAGGTTCTGAGCGACCAGTGTCAATGTGTCAGGACCATCTGGGTAAATGTTCTTGTCTGGAGTTGCCAGTGCTGCAATAGTAGAAGCACCACCGTTGAGGATGCTATTACCAAGGTCGCGGACACCGGCAACGTTAACTTCCTGTGTGGTGTCTACAAAGAAACCACCGGTAACTTCACCAGCAGTCAAACCACTAGCAACCGTAACACCATTGGGTACAGAAGAGTAGTCAGCAATCTGGCTAAGCGATGAGTTCGGGCTGTTTGTGCCAGCGACGACGTTTGTCCACTGTGGCAATGTTCCACCACTGATAAGCTGTGGCACGCCATTCAAGTAAGCCTTGATAAGCACGTTACCGGCACCAACCCCCTGTGTACCAGTAACTGTAACCGATACGTCAAGTGTCTGCAGCTGCAGCTGTACACGGTTAGCCAGTTCGTGCGATCCAAGGATAGAACTTGTTTGGCTATTGTCAACGCTAGGAGCAATACGAATCGACATCAGAGCCTTGGTCTGACCAGAAGCCAACGTAATTGGAGTAGTCTGACCATAGGTGAACAAAAGGTTGGCGTCGGGCGAGAAACCACCGTCCATTGTTACAGCAGTACCCCAGTGGCTGAAGTATGGACTGTGCGTAGGAGCAGCCAATTCAACAGTGGTAGGAGCTGTAGCAGAGTAAGCGAATGCAGTGCCCGCAAGACCCATTGCTTGGACTGGCACTGTTGCACTGGCATTAGTCGTTACAGAAGCGTTACTAAATGTAATAAAGTTACCGCTAATAGAAGCAACATATGTGTTGTCAGGGAACAAAGTCGGTGCAGTAACCTTAGAGCCGACTGCAACACCAGTGATCGTTCCGCTACCAACTGGGCTACCAGATGTTAGAGAAAGCGTCAGGGAAGCAGGAGTGGCAATACCACGAGTCAAACCACCGAAGCTGCTAGCAGTTACAGTTGTGTAATTAACGTATTCAACACCAGTCGTGGCGTTCTTGATCGCAAGAGTGCCTGATGCAGGGAATGCGCTATTGCCAGCTGGATTCAGCGTATTGTTAACATAGATTGTGGTGTCGGTTGCACCGATGCCAGATGTGGTAGTGGTAATTGGTGGGATCGTAGATGTTTCGTAACGACCCGGCAAGTTACCAGAGCGCATGTAGGCAGTGGTGTTGATGTTGTTGTTAGCCAGCTTGTGGCAGAACAGGATGTTACCATCAGTAGTTCTCAGGCCCCAACGCACGAAACCAGCTCCGTACCACGAGTAGTCAAGGTACCACATCTGCATCTTGGTAAGGTCAAGCTTGTAACCGCTAGGTCCAGTTCCATCAAGTTTGTCGATGTTCCATTGCGACTGTGGCACACGGTTATCAACAGTGGCTGTAACAGTCACGTAGTTGGCAGAAATACCACGGTAAGCAGGGCTAATGGTGATCTGCGTATCGCTAGCGATATCAGTAACACGGTAAGAGCTACCACGGATAACAATGTACTGACCAGGGGTCAGCTGCTTGCTAAAGATGGTTGGGAAATTGCCATCGGTTGCAGTAACTGTTGTGCTTCCGTTTGTTACGGTTACACGACCAGCAATTTGCTTGATTGAGCTACGAAGAACAGCGTAAAGCTGCTGGCCATCGTACTCGAAGAACATGCCGTTCTCTTGGTTGAAAAGACCCATTCTCTGTACAGCACCGTACCAACCATTAACTGTGCAAATAAAGTTTGCAGGATAATCAGATGGTGAAGTATTGCCAAGAGTACCAGTAGCAGTAATAGTGAACTGATTGGAATTAAGAATGTTCGCAATAGGGTATGTGCCGTTGTAACCACTAGTAATTACACCAGCGATATTTACACTTGTACCAGGAGTAAGGTTGTGCTGTTCACGAGTTGTTACGGTGATCGTCGAACCAGGAGTTGTGCCAGTGGCAGAAATACCATCAACGGTAAAAGCAGTGTTGAGGATCGTACCCGTGGCCATTTCAAGACCCTTACCAGACTGGTAGTGGAAGTTACGACGAGTTTGACGAATTGCAGATTGGTGGTTGCTCAAGCTTTGTGGTCCGAACAGCACACCACCGTCAAATGGACGCTGAGCGAACAAAGATTGGTTGCGAGGAATAACCGCACCACCAGTAGGAGTACCGCCAGGTGCGCTCAATGCATAGTAGGTAAAACCGCTAGCACTGGTAATACCAGTTACATAGAAGTTACCATTCGCAGCAGCTTGGTTGGTACCAGTAACGCTAATTTCATTACCAATGCTCAGGCCATGAGGAACGGTTGTCGTTACAGTAATCAAGTTACTTGAGTTGGTAAACGTTGGTGTACCGCCGATAGCAGCACCGGTGTAGTACTGCTGCTGCCAGACCTGAGTCTTAAATGGGTCAAAGAAACCCGAAGTACCACTAGGAGTACCAAATGTGTTTACTGTCTTGGCAGAGTAAGTGAACGAGTTTGTGCCGCTTGATTCTACAACGAAGTTGCCGTTGGCTGGAGTGAAGAAAGAATCTTGTACAGAGAAAGGTGTTCCTGGGGCAATAGTACCACCACTTGTAAGAACAGTCACTGTCTTGCTGTTGGCACTCATAGTCATACCAGTTACGGTAAGACCAGTAGTAGCCAGCGAAATTGGTGGGTACATGTTATAACCAGCAGGGTGCCAGTTAGTTGTGCCGAGAGCTTCCCACTTAGAAGTCTGGTTACCATACTCAAAGTCGGTGTCAATCATCGACTGAGGTGTAGAAACGCGCTGCTTACCTACTGGGTCGTAGAGTTCTTCTACAGGAACCGTACGTTGAGCATATTCATCAACCGTGATGGTGATCTTGTCTGTAGCAAGCATGCCGTTTGTGACTGCATTAAATACAACCGTAGTTACACCCTTGCTGGAGGATGTGGGAAGGTTTGTGGCACTAGAGATTTGGTTGCTAACTGTAGCTGTGAAGTTAGCAAGCGTAAAAACAGGGTCACCGACCTTGAACAACGTTATGCCACGAGTAGTGTTTACCACCGAAACAAGACGCTCTTGTGGAATGTATTGGTTGATTACGAGGGTCGCTGTTGCAGGCGTAAATACGTAATTATCGTAGTACGATGTTGTCTGTGCCATTATTTATTTCCTTAACCGAAGTAGTCGTGGTTGTTGTCAACACCTGAGAATGGTGTTGGGTTCTCGTTGTAGTTAGTAACAACGCCACCAGAAATGGTAAGCATATCAGAGTCAGCAATATTAAGTTGACCGATGCTACCATCAACCCATGTTGCTTCTTGGCCAATACTAACGGCGCTAAGATCAGCAAACAGTCCAGGCAGTGCCCAGTCAATAATACCCGTACCACCTGACGCTGTCAATCTATAAGCAGTATAGAATAGACCATCTGCAACTGGGATAGAAATCAGTGTTGGTGTTGAAGCGGCAGCAATAGTTGCTGTGGCCAAAGTCGACCAGTTCGTCGAGCTGTATGAGCTAGCCGACGATGTGTAGTAAGCATTGGGCGTATAACGGTCATATGTGCCTTGCAGTCTTACTGTCGCTGTGCCTGTCCAACCAGATTCTGCATTCAAAAGAGCTGTGATTGATTGGATGTCCTGAAGAGAAACAGAAGAATCAGGTGCGCAAATGATACTAATATCGACTGCACCATTGCCATTAACGTTGAGATTGAGACCGGGGTTAACTGAACCAGGTTGTGCGTATGCGACGTTCCCACTTGCAGTCATATAGCCTACTGTCCCATTGCTGAATTGGGCGGCGTATGCTACAGCGGGAGGATTAAGTGCGCCAGGAGTGCCATCATTGCCGTAGTTGGTAACGAACTTACCTAGTGGCCATGTCTTCTTTGTTTGCTTTGGGCCTTTACCTTCTGCGATGTTCATCTTATCTCCTATAGGCTCATGTAATCTATGCCAAGATCCTGAACATTAGATTCTTGCAAGAACCTCAACGCGTTAACGCTAATGTCATTGTCGGCTACATTTATTGCTGGTGTTTCACTGGTAGAAGTCGACTGGACTGCTTGTGGCCGAGGAGCTGGAGCAGCCTGTACAGGAGCAGGTGCTGGAGCTGGCCTTGCGGACAAAGCCTTGTCAACTTTGCCTTCAAGGTTCTTGAAAGCATTGGCAACTGGTGAAAGCGCCTTGTTTACTGCTTGTTCAATCTTTGGGCCAATCGGTTCTTCAACTCTGGCCGCTTCTGGCTTAATGTAGTACTTTCGTAGAACACTTTCGCACAGATCCCAGGTTAACTTATCGATTCTGTGTCCAACAAGACGAACGATTCTGTTTGATCTGGTGTCCCACTGATAACTAAACTGGTTGTCATCGTAGTCAGTGAGCTTACCCCATTGCATTTCATTCTCAACATAGTCTACGGAAATGTACTCTATGTTGGTGATCTGGTAAAGCACTGGTTCTTCTTCCCAGGCTTCTTCCCATGGATCTTCATATGGCCAATCTTGTTCCCAAGTTGGCTCGACTACAGGATCCTTAACCTCAAGGACCTCTTCTACAGGAGCAGAAGTGATCTTAGTTTTTCTGGTTCTAAGCATGAGTTATTGGGTAACTACCAACTCGTAGTCAGCCTTGCGTTCTACTGACGCAGTCTTATCATCCCAGATAACAGCGAACTCACGGTCACCAACGGCGATAACCGTACCGGCGATCTTAGTGCTAGGTGTCTCAGCTACAACACGAGCGCTGACGAGGCTCTCTGAGCGTGCGCTGGCTACAACACCAAGTGTGCAGTCAGGGTTAGCCTGTGTGTTGTTGAAGCCAAATGCTTGTGAAGCAAGCTTGCTAGCAGCCTTCTTGGCTGGTGCAGCACCAGGTACGTTCGAGAGGTCTGGCGTACTAACCAAAGCTGGGTTTTGCACCATAAGCGTAGGGTCCTGAGCAGGGTTCTCGTCGGCATTGTGGATTTGCGACTCATCAACATACTTCTGGATCTGAGCGCCAAGGCCCTGCTGCTGCTCTTTGTAAGCTTGCATGTTGCCTTGGAAGTGGTTGCTCGACTCGTCCACAAAGTCGCCAGGCAGCTGAACGCCTTGCGGTACAAAGTTGGGGTCTTGCGCGGGGGCAGCCGTTCTGTCAAAAAGTTCGGCAACCTTGATATTCAAACGTGGTTCCATGATTTCTCCTGTATTGGATACATACACTAGGGCAGGTACCCCAGCAAATTAAACTGTTATTTCTTGGGGTACAGCGGTTACATGCTTGGCGGTTTGGGCGCGCCGGTGTTTTCGTTCTCGTATTCTTCGGACGCATTCATACGTGTCATGTCTTTTACTTCATGCTTATGCTTTGGCGCAGTAGGGAAAGTCTCCTCTACAGTGCTATTCTCCGGCATATTGCTGGCAATATAACGGAACTTGTCAGCAAAAGCGAAAATCGAAGCACGATCTTCCCGTGAAGCCAGCTCTTCAGCTTCCCGCTGCTTTTGCATAGTGGATGGGCAGTTTCTGTGTGCCCAGATGGTAATGCCGTCCTTCTTACCTAAGTTAACCACTGGGTTACCTGGCTCTGAACCATACTCGCAGTTCGTGCAAATGGCAGACTTGTCATTAACATCACGATCGGCACTCTTCAGTGACTTTGAGATCTTAAAAATTGGCATTGTTATTCCCCTGTAATTTTTTCTGCTGGGTCGCCCCAGTCAATGGCATCCAATCCGGCGCTAGTGCTGCCACCTTCTTTCATGCCATCGAAGAATCTGTTCTGCTGCTCAGGATCCATCTTTCTACCTGTTACCTGTTCAGCCAAGCGGACAGTCTCTTGACGTCCTTCTGGTGTCGATGCGAGTTGATCCACGTGAGGTGGCTGTTCTGGCATAGGGATGTGACCAGCGATTTCTGGTTCAAAGCCTGACGGTGCGCTTTCCGCGCTGTTGTATTGCTTACCAGGTACTGGCTTAGGAGTCTGTGTTGGCAGTGGACCAAACAAGTCTTCCGTCTTCAAACCGTAGTTGTTCGTGACGGGGTTAACGACTTCGTCATCTGCTTCATTGCGTCCGTAACCGATGTCGTACATCTTGCTGTGACGCTCGAATTCTGCATCACTGTCGTACAAACTACGGTCAAGCCCAAGATCTCTCTTGATATCCTTGCGCAAACCTCTCAACTCATTCAGCGTATTCTCGTCACCGATAGTGTCAAAAGCCTGGTTGAGCTCTTCGTTACTAAAGCCGGTGCCAATACGGTCCTTCATGTTGACCGTTGTCATTGATCCACGAGCGAACTGCTTGATTCTTTTCCAACCAGTTAGCTTATTGCGTTCGTGTGTCTCCTTGTGCGTACCGGAGAAAGTGATCATAGAGGCTACCGTGTCATCAACAGGTGCGAGGAAGTTAGCTGGTACGTTCTTCAGCACCTTGTAGTATCTCTTGCTCTGGCTGCCATTCAATGGAGAACGTTCACCAAAGTAACCCGCGATGTTGTGGAAAGCGTGGATGATGTGGTCTCTTACACCGGCGTGTTGTGCATCCCGTGCAGTGACAGCACTCATACCTTCGTTTGGACCGTAGAACCACTGGTCTCTACTGCCCCTACGCCCCTTAGTTCTTTCGTTGCGTTCCTTTCGGATTGCATCAATGGGACGAGCACTGTAGATAATATCGTGTGTGCCATTTGCGTGCGTCTTTGTAATAACAGCGAACATCTGCTTGTCTCTACCACCACCACCGGCGTTGTAGACGTGTTCATTGTCGTGATAGGCATCAGGACTCAATCTCTCACTAAGATTGCCATCAGGATTCTCAGTGTCGAAGTTGATAAAGTGGCAAACCGTGTACTTCTTAAGAGGTTCGTCTGCTTTCTTGGTCCCAAGTGCGGACAACGCAGGTGCAATTGATCTGTAATTGTCTCGTACAGCTCTGAAACGCATTAGATTATCAAAGAAACCATTACCACTGGATCTACCAACAACTTCGCCCTTTTTGATTCTTGTGGAGCTTCGCTCGTTGTGGGGAATACGTATGAGCTCATCGACCTTACCCTTTAGGTTGCATCGTGGGTGGCATTCCTGTCCAAAGCATATTTGCTTGTGGAAGTCGATGTCGTAGTTCTCAGCTGCTGCAGATCTAGTGATGTCGGTAAGCGAGTACTGTGGGTCTGTAAGCGTGTGGCCACTACCGTTGCACTTGCCTTTGCGAAGGTAGTCCTTATCGAATGCACATCCCTCACCATTGCATTCTCTACAACGATGGGCTTCAGATGCACGGAGGATCTCAGGAATCAAACGGTAAGTTGCTGACATCTCATTACGGTTACGACGGTTCTGAAAATCGTAGTTCTTGCGTTGTTGTCTAGCTTCGTAAGCAACAGGACGAAGTATTCTATTGGCAAGCGAATCAGCTGCCATAGCTTTGACCCTGGCCACCCACTTCTTTGGATTGTGCTCGTATTGTTCCTCGCTGTATTCACCAGTTCTACGAACTTCTGCTAGAGGTGCACCACGACCCCAGAATCTCTTAACAACCGTTTCCTGTGGAGCGAGGAGTGGTCTATTCAAGGGCTTTGGTGAAAGTGTGCGAAGAGGACCGAATCCTGAATCGTCGCCAGGTTCCTTCTTTACAGGTTCGTCTGACCCTGGTGCGAAATCAGAACTGCTTTCAGAAGATCTTTCATGTTCAGGAATTTCATATGAGCCTGATGAAAAGGGGTTTTCTTCTGGTTCTTCAATGTGGAAACCACCACCACCGAATAGACCTTCTAGAGCATCTTCTGGGTATTCGTCATTAAACCCGGCTGCGTATTTTGCATTGAACTTATTGTTTGACATCTGTAGGAGCAGCTTTCATCTTCGGTGCGTTGTCTTCAGGCAACAGCGGGCTTTCCATAATCGATGATTCTGGCAGACCCTTCAATGCACCACGAGCATGAGCAATAGTCTCGATATCCATGAGCGGCTCACCGCTCTCAGTGGTTGTATAGGCTCTGCCAGCAATGTTAGAAATTACCTTGGACAGTTGTCCTTCATACTTGCTAAATAGCTTATCATCTGATTCGCCCTTGTCACGTATGTGCTCGAGCTGTGATGCTGATTCAAGGGCAGGGGCAATGTCTTCATGCAACGTAGAAGGGTGAATGCCAATCTGTTGCATACGCTCCATGATCTTCGGGTATGCCTCCTGAACTCTTGGGTGCAGACCGGACAAGTCAATATCTCCGTTTGTCTGAACTCTTGACTTGGGGGGAGTGACTCTAACACCTGGTGTGCTGATCTGCAATTCTGGGAAGTGCTTACCAAGGAGTTCGTGAATGTCTTCAAGCTCAGCACTACCAGCGCAGAACTCGGCGTTTCTACTTGCACGGTGCTTCGCACTTCTATCACGAAGCTCCTTAAGAATACCGTCGCCCAAGTTAACCCCACTCTGGTAAACACCAACCAGATTGTTGCGTGGGATATCCCTGCGGTCTGAGATATAGCTTAGAAGAGGTTCGCCTTCTTCCGATATTCCAGCATGTGGAAGACTGGTTGCTGGATCAATGTTCTGGAAGTCGGTCCAACGTTCATGTGGGTTATTCTCTGGATTATCTTTGTATGTAGAAGCCATGGCGAGCTGATACGATATCTCTGGAGCATCAACGCCATCAGGGTGGACAAATCTTTTGCCCTTTGGAGCTATAAGCGAGCTTCTATCATCAAAAGAACCGATGCGGCAGTTTTTGCAAGGTGTTACGTTGCCTTGATCGTCGGTTTCCTGGAACTCGTCATCTCCTTGGCATTGAGTACAGTTCTCGTCTCCGTGTGCTTTCCATCCATCGATGTGAGATGGGCCGTAACCACTTGCATCAAATGGAGTCAACATAATCGGGTTACCATCGTGGTGTTCTACATCTCGAGCAAGAACTTCCTTAGGAAGCTTGCGAGTAATTTCAACTCTGGTAGGCATTACACCAAAGCCGTGGCAATGCTTACAGTAGTTGTCGGTAGTGAGCGAGACAGTCGAGTCTTTGGAGTTGCAGTTTGTGCACTGCGCACCAGTGCTACCCATTGCAGTAAGATCCTTACCGGTAGCACGGCAGCTTCTGCAGTCAATCTTCACAGAATCAGACTTATTGTTCTGCATCGTGAAGCCAGCACCACCGCAAGACTTGCAATCTGGGCAATCTTCTTGGTTGCTGATCTTGATGCGACCGTTACCAAGGCCGACGCCGATCTCTCTGCTTCCATCTCCTGAGTAAAGCGTTTCGCCAGGTGAGCAGGTGTCACAAGGGATAACGTTAACTGTGCGGGACATGCTCTGGAATCCACCGAAGCATGGGTTAACACCGTCACCCTTACACTTCTCGAATCTTCCCTCTGTCTTCATCTTGCGATTAATTACTGGGGAGATTCTCTTACCCTTAGAGTCGTAGCCAGTGCCTCTAAGGACAACCTTGGTTACGCGTCCACCATTCAAACCAACTCGTACAACTGGCATGCTGGTGCCATCAAGACCTTCGTCAGCACGCTTGAAACGGTACTTAGCAGTGCGGTAGTCGTCACCTCTGTCGCTAGGAGCACTTGAATAGCGTAGTTGTGACTGGTCGGCACGGAACTTAGATCCAAGTACGACATTGTCATCGCCATCAAGTACATATTGCGGAGTGAACTTGTGGATAGGCATGTGCTGACCAGTGGCAGCGTGGTGAGCAACAGCTTCTTCTACTGTACCGTGAGCATCTGCGCTCTTACCACAAACACAGGTCTGTAGCTTTGCCTCGTCATCAAGTCTTCTTGATCTTGCGCTCTGGTCTCTGTCAGTGAAGATACGAGACCATACTGCAGCTGCGCCTCTATCACGGAGCACATTCAATGGGTGATCTGGGTCGAGTTCATCTACGGTAGGTGCATCACCGGTCGCGCTTCTAAGAGATGTTCTCACGCTTCTCATATCAGCGATCCTACGAAGATCTCTTACCGCTTTGGTCAAACTAGACTTGGCGTTACCAGCTCTTTCGTTTGGTACAAAAACTTCAAGTCCGTTTGGTGCTAGCTTAGCCCAGTCTGGGTGGTGCTCATAGCTCTCTCGGGGGATTGTCACAGAAGTGTAGCCAGAATTCTTGTGGCTGAGCCATTCCTTCATCTGATGGATCTTGAGTCTTCCGTTGGCGTCTCTTCTTGATTTGAACTGTGGCAATGAGCGGTGAATGAAGCTAATTGTTGAGCGATCTAATGGGTTACCACTCAAAAGGGCAGCAGGGTCACCGTGGAAAATGCCATATGGCTTTCTAATTTCACGTCTACGAGCTTCGGAACGAGTTCTGCGCTCTCTACGTTCCTTATTAGCTTCAGCACGTCCTTGGTTGGCACGAATTTGAGAAAGGTTTAGTTCCTGTTCGGCATCTTCTAAACCAGGGATGCCTTCAACGCGATCGGATGAGATCTTCTTGAATGTGAACTTGTGCATTGTCATAATTAAGCTAAGTCCGGCTCGTTCTCTTCAACATCAGAATTGTTGCCCCAGTCAAGCAATCTTGTAAATTCTGTGTTGTCAAATGGGTTTTCCATTGGTCCCTGTCCATAGAATGGCATAAGACCGTCAGGTCCATATGTTGGGGTTGTTGGGTTTGGATTGTCGCGCACTGATTGGTCAGTGTTGCGATTCTGCATGATGATTTCGTTTCTACGCTTAAGAACACGATCATTGCGGTCTCTAGACTTCTTGTTGAATCTACGCTGCATGTTGTTCGATTCACCAGGATTTAATCTAGGACGAAGACCTTGAAGCACGTCTTCCATCTTGAGCAAGAAGCTTTTAAAGTGCTGCGAGTGCGAAACGCAGCTACGAGTTAAGTTAGCAATACCGTTGTAAACAAGAGCCTCTGCAGTGGGACGGTTCTTTTTGTGATCATATGGCAGTGGACCACGGTCTTTAATGTATTGCTTTTTAGCTTCTACATCAAAGAACTTGTCATCAAAAGGGTCAACACAGTCGCAGTGTTCTCTCTGCATTTCTTCAGGGTAGATACGTGCGAAAGCATCTGGTGGGAGAGTCATCCGGTCTTCGTGTACTTCACAGTTGGTGCCGTATACTGGTACTAAAGCTTTAATCTTAGCCATTGCCATCTACTCCTCGACACTTGTTGGCATCAGCTGCCAATTGTGCAATCTGCGCACGTTGTTCATTGGGGTCGGAGACTGTTCTCTTGATTCGAGCAGTGCCCTCACCAATCAACCCGTTAATTCTCTTCATTTCTTCAGGACCGACTCTGTCAGGGCGGACGATACCACGATCGCACAGCGGACAGTTAACATCATGTACTATGTGCGCTACAGGGCCTTCGTTAACTACTCCTGTTTCTGCTGGAGTAGGGAAACGAGTCTCTGGGTCGTCTTGGTCGTCCATCATGACATCGTCTTCGTCAGCTTTCTCGACTTGTCTGCGCAATCTACCGATAGCAGCTGGGGAGTCGAACGCTGCGTTCTGACCCATAAAGCTTTGGCGTTCCTGTGACAGTTTTTCCACGTCAAGAGCCAGACTTTCATTTAGCTTCTTGTTTTTAGACCGTGGGGTACGGCTAAGCATAACGGCAGGACCATACTGTCTTAGTTGATCAGCAGCAGTCTCAAGTGGCGTCTCTGTGACAGCGAATCCTTCTTTCAGATCTCTTTCACGCTGTTCAAGCATCTCTTGTCTAGCTTTTTCAAGGATGAACGGATCTTCGTCTTCGGAGATACCCTCATCTTCAGGATTAATCAATAAGCTAGACTTAATCTCTTTGTTAAGTGCGCTGATTGCTTCTGGTGAATGCTCTTCACTGACTGTGATGGGATCGCTAACGTGTCTACCAGGAGTAGCATCGTGAAGCTCGCCTCTTTGCTCTTTTGCATGATCTGGGCATCCATCGCAATGAATGCTTCCAGCAGTAGATGAACCTCTGCAACCTGAGCGGTTGCAATCAGCACAGTGCTTTCTATTGATTATGATGCTGCCAGAGTTATTGCACTTAGGGCAAACCATTTCGGTGTCATTTGACAGAGCTTCGTGGTTTTCGCATCCACTGCAAGTTTCCTTGTGGTTGTTCCAGAAGAAACGCTTTCTACCCTTGCATCCCTTCTTAGACTTCTTGCATCCCTTGCAGTGTGGGTCTGGGTTGCTAACGTCGCTACCGCACTCTTCAGACGTACAGCTCTTGCAGTGTACTCCTGCGCTACCACGAGCCCATTTGAAGAACTTGGGCTTATTGAATCTTGAATCACCATCGCATACTGGGCAGCTCTCAACCTGTGGAACATTTTGAGCATTCTCATCGTTTGTGTATTCTTCTTCTTCTGAGTCGGGCAAGAACGTTTCAGGTCTAGTCCATGGAACGGCATTAACATCGTAAGTAGATTGAGAATCAAAATTAGAAGGATCAATACCACTCATAAATCCGCCACCAGGGCCAGGGAGTTTGATTTTGCCTTCTGCAGCTGTCTTATATAGGCCAATAATGCCCTTGCTTGCCTTGCGCTTGTTGATGGGCTCAAGGTCTACAGGGTAAGTACCACGGTGCTCTGCGAACTTACGGCGGAAGAATTTCATGAATCTTCCTACGCTGGGAACTGCTTTTGGGTCACCAAAGACTTCATTGTATTCGTCTTGGTAAAGGTCTGGGTGAACAGTCTCACCAAAACGGTTCGTGGCGACAGTACGCTTTGTTGCAGCAGCCTTGGTATTGATTGGTGCGCTTACGCCAGGAAGGAAATCTGAGAAATCAATATCTGGACCGCCGTCGTCACCAACAATACCGCTCAAAACATTGCCGTAATCAAAGTTGTCTGGATCTCCGGTACCAATGAATGGGGTGTTGATGATTCTCTTGTACTCGTCAGGACCAATAGCTTCATCACGGAGTGTTAGCTTATTCTGCTGTATGCGTTCTTTGTCACCAACACCACGGACAAAAGGCTTAGCGACTTTACGACCAGCCATTCCAAGGAATGCCCAGGCACGGTGACCCTTACCGAACTTAATAGTACTGTTGTACCCTTCAACGCCATGGCCTCTCAAAGGGAAACCACCAAGCGGATTTCTTACACGGGTAGACTGCTGACCTGGATAGTTCCCTTCAGAATCATTTATGCCTCCTCCAAAAGGCTGCATAAGAACGCCTGCACCAGTCTTATCGTCGATCTTGGCCTTAGGGAACTTGAACTTAGGATCTGGCTTAAACCAACCAAGGTATGCCTCTGGGTCGCTGACATGGCCAGGTACTGGTGCGCAAGTGTTCGCACCGTATTCAATAGGGTTACAACGAACGTAACCACTAACGTCATTCACAACATCAGCGCCTGATCGGTGGTCTCTACCGCAGTGCTGGCATGGCAAAATAACGTTGGGGTGTTGTTGAATTTGAGATGGGATAATACCAGTGTGAGAAGCAGTACACTTAGGATCTTGGCAAACTATGCCAGAGTGATTGTCACAGTCAGAGTGGTCGCATGCCATTGCGCGCATAGGCAGCTGTACAGAGGTGAGCTTACCGTCTTGAATCTTTCGTGAGAATTCTTCGTTGTCGTATACAGTGCGATAAGGAATCGCATTGCTGCCCTTGTAAGCTTCGGGGATCTCATCAATGAATTCATGGTTGGCAGGGTTAGTCTGTACTCTAAGGTCTGAGATGATCTGCTGGTTACGCTGAACTGCTCTTGTGGCAGCCTTATACTCTTCGTTTTCGCTAAGGTCACCCATGTCATACGCGGCAGACCAAGCTTTACGAAGTTGGTGGGAAAGACCACCCTCTGGGAATCGTGGGTCCTCGCCAGGTTCAGCATAAGAGTCTCTAAAAGCGAGATCGCCCTTATGGTGCTCAAGAGTATCTGGCGTGAACTGCCAGATCTTTCTTTCTTGTGCGCCTTCATCACCAGGGTGAATTACATCGAATGTGTTGTCGATGTAAGCAGGCTGAGTGGTAATGTTCTTCTTGTAATTGCTGCAGCTAGGGTTGTCGCAAATACCAGCAACTGATTGACGCATGGCGCTCGATTCAGCGCCTTCTGTGAACATTGCAGGTTCATAGTCATATTTCGCATCACGACCAGTTTCACCACATACGGTGCATTCAGTTGGTTGGAAGATCTCCAGCTGATTGCTCTGGTTCTTAGGGAATCTGTGGCATGTGGGGCAAAAAGCAAGAGAAGGGGGTGGAGAGATCCAGCTTCTTGTGGTGTCAGCAAAGTCAGCAGGAGCACTGCGTACGACATCTAGCGGATTGTACGAATCAACCGCATCAGGGCTTTCGTGCGTTTCATCCTTGTGGTGCCACTTACCAGATTCGATGTCATAAATGTGGTTGCCGTGAACGTTGACATTGCCAGCGTAAACGGCAACTTTTTGACGTGTTCCACCATTCCCATCAGGATGATGGAATACGTGGATATCGAAGTGGCGGCCACTATCGTAGTGCTTGATACCAGGATAAACCTCACCATCATCGGGGAGTGGCGATTCTAGCTTTTCTTTAAAATCAGCATGAGGAGCTGAGCGAAGCCCAGTCTCTGTGTCTTCTAGCTTAGGATAGTTGCCAGCTGACCAGTTCTGTATGTTGTTGTCCCACATGTTTGGGGCTGAAGCAACATCAATCACGCCGTTTCTTTTGTCTGCGCTCTCACCGTATGCTGCACCACCAACAATGCGCTGGTACTCCATGTCCTTGGCAGGGTCCCAACCGGTTCCTGCAGCAAGCTTCGTTTGCTTCGAATTGAACATAACCATTCTTAACTTAGTCGTTCAAAAAGTCTCTGAGAATTTCGATCTTTGAAGCAGTCATTGATTGTGATTGGATTGGCTTTCCACCTTGGTTTGAAGTGTAATCAGCAAGCGTTGCAGCATTCAATGCACCACCACCAGTTGAAGTGGATTGCGTTTGTGGCATTGTGCTGTATGGCTTAGGTGTTGGAGTAGGCGTTGGCTTTCCTCCACCATTTGAAGTGTAGTCAGCGAGTGTAGCGGCATTCAATGCACCGCCGCCACCACCAGTCCCAGTGCTTGTTCCGCCAGTTGACGTAGACTGTGGGCTGTGCTGGCTGATCCATTGTGCAGCATCGGTCATGTCGCCTCTGCTTGGGCCAGTAGAAGTTGCCTTCCCCTTTTCCTTGTCTGGTGCATTGGGGTTCATCTCAGTCTTGTCGCCTTTGTCTCCATCATGATCAGTGTCAGTGCTGGTCGTAGGCTTCTTTGTAATAACAGACTTAGCAGCGTCAATTTTTTCGCTAGTTGTAGTGCCAGCAGGTGCTGGAGCCGTAGCAGGAACCAAAGGCTTAGCACCACCGGCACCTGGATAGTTAAAGTTGCCGCCACCGGCACCATTGCTCAGAGTTTTAACGCTGGTGTCAGGCTTAGTAACAATGCCTGCACCGGGAGTGTATTTTTCCAATGGGTTTAGAGCTGATGATCCAGGCTTTGCAGGGGTTGTTACTTTCGTAGAAGAAGCAGCAGCTGGTGTTGTTGCACCAGGCTTGTCATCGTTATTCTTGCCATTGTCATTGTCATGAGTTGGCTTTGTTACGTAGTCACCTGGAGTTGTGCCGAATGGCTGTGGTCCATACGCCTCATTAGCTTCAGCGGTTGCACGCTCACCATTCTGACGCGACTTAACCGCTTGTTCTACAGATGATGGCACATTAGAAGATGGTTGTGTCTTCTGAGGAGTAGACTTCGGAGCATTTACGTAGTCACCTGGAGTTGTGCCGAATGGCTGTGGTCCAAAGTGCTCATTGTCTTTGGCAGTCTGTCTTTCACCGTTCTGACGGGACTTAACAGCAGCTTCGGTCTGATCTTCCTGAGGACTATCAGTTGGAGCATTAAGCTGATCGATTGCACTCTGAGGAACGTTCATGTGCATTCTACGGTCTTGATTGATTACCTTTTCAAGCTCGTTTTTGCGTATAGCGCTTAGCTCCCCTTCGTCGCCAGCACTCTTAGTAAAATTTGTATCGTTCGACCACGAGCTGCAGAATTCACAACGGGCGTGACGGATCTGCCACTCATCGTAAATAGCACGAACAAGCTTGGCTTTGGAATCGCTTACGTTAGCAAGCTTGCGGTGAGCAACCTTCTCGATGTCTGCTTCGACCATCTGCATGCGCAGGGCCAATTCCTTGTCTGTGTGTGCCAGGAACAAGAACTCGCCAGTCTTGGTAAGCAGTTCGTGCTTAGCAGTTACAAGCTTCTTACCGGCAATCTTGGCATCAAATGCCAGGTTTACTGTGTCGTCGTAATCGAACATCGAGGTCATCGTGTTTCTCCTTATTATGCCTAAAAAGGCGCTGGACTATAAGCTTTATCGCTTACTATCTCATACAGGATGTACGTACTTTTAAATGGTATAACTTGGCTGAGGGACCAGGACTCGAACCTAGACTAAAACATCCAAAGTGTCTTGTGCTGCCATTACACCATCCCTCACTGGCGATCTTGATGGGACTTGAACCCACGACCCCTTCCGTGACAGGGAAGTGCTCTAACCAACTGAGCTACAAGACCTAAGCTCCCCGGGATGGGATCGAACCACCGACCAAGTCATTAACAGTGACCCGCTCTGCCGCTGAGCTACCGAGGAATTAAAACTTTACTTCTTAGGCGCAGGCTTCTTAACCGCAACAGCCTTCTTAGCAGCAGGAGCCTTCTTGGCAACTGGAGCAGGCGTTGGAGCAGGTGTAGGCTCTGGCGTAGGGAATACAGCAGGTGCCTTAGGCTGAGGAAGTGTACCGAGCAACCAACCAAGGTTAGGGTACTTCTTCTCCAAAGCAGTAATACCTGTGTAGTAAAGACCAGAAGCAATAGGCGTCAAAGCAGCGAATGTACCGGTGTTAAACTTACCCCACTTGGTTGCACCCCAAGCAAGCAAAGCACCAACGATAGCTGCAACGAAAGCACGACCTGTTGCTCTAGTTGTTGTTGTGTTTAATGGACTTGACATTAGTCTTTCTCCTTATTGTTGTTTACAAATTTAACAGCCACTTGAACGCCATTGACTTGAGTACGCAAGCTATTCATGAGTCCAGCAACAGTTTCGCTGATTTCTTGACTTGCCAACTCATCGCTCTGCGCGTTCATAGCGTCATATGTGATGGTAATTGTTACTTTCTTCATATTCTCAATTTATTGCAAAAAATGCAAAAAATCAAGTATTTGGCAATTCTGTCAAGATATTGAAAGAAGCAGCCAAATCTGCTGGCATCATCTGGTATGGGTTACGGTCAAAGACTACACCGCCAGCCCATAGAGACTGTGCCACTACCGCACTGCAAATCATGGTGTTGCTGTTTGTGAACTGCATCTTAATGCCAGTCAACAGCTCCAATGCAATGCTCAAGATGGTTAAGAAACCATACTTGTCCTTAATAAAGCTCTTGCAGGCAGCGACCGCTTGATCACGGCTTTGCTTGTTTAGCTTAGTTGTTACGTAGTAGTATTCTACGTTTGTGTACTCACTGATGTTGTTTGTAATGACTCCACGGCCTACAGCTTCAACGATAGTGCCATCTTCATCGATAACCATCGCAGCGTGATTCCAGTGGGCGAATGGCTTCATCTTGCCGTGGTAGCGGATGAACTGACCAAATCTAATGAACTTGGCGAGGATGCCCTTGGTTGACACCAGGACAAAATCTCCCGGTACGTACTTAATCGGTTCTTGTCCTGCCTGATAAACCTTATAGGTTGTACTCATCGATGTCGCCTTGATAATCGTATGTTTCATTAATGCCAAAATAAGATCCGTATGTAGCACCGCCCATTGGGTGACCACCTACGCCGAGAGCATTGAGAGTGGCGCCATAGCCACCCTTAATATTGTCATCATTTTGTTCTTCGCCAGTTTCTCCACCGGTTTGGTTCTTGATAGCAGCATTGAGTTGCTGCTCTGAAGGACCTTCGAAGAGAGAAGCCGTAATGCCACCTAGAGGAGCGGAAGAAGCATCCCCACGGTTGCGCTCTACGCCCAATTCAGTGCCTTGCTCATTGCCAGGTTGGGTTACGTACCAGCTAGCACCACTGATAGGAGCTCCACCACCAATACCGGTAGCTGGAGTTGCACGTTCGTGCAGAGGACCTTGATCTGGTGGATCATTGACGCTCTGGAAGCCATTTGGCTTATTAAGCGTGAAAGCAGAGCCAGCATCCGTGTCGATAGCAATGCGCTTGAAGCTGGCGAACACCTTAGGCAGTGATTTGTGATCACCGGTCTCGAGAGGGTCCTGTGGGCCTGTCTCTAGCCTGTTCGCATCACTGGTAAGGTCAGCTGGGGTAAGACCATGGACAAAAGACTGGTCTTCTGAACCAAGATCAGTAGGATCTGCGTATTTAACACTAGCGTGGTGACCGAGGCTATCGCCTGGGTCTGCATCGATCTGGTATTTGGGTTTGTAGTTCAACGGCGTGTTAAGTTTCTCATCCACACCAGTATTACCGACAATAGGATCAACTTCAGGGCCAAAACCACCAACACTGCCTTGCCCTTCTACACGACCACCGAAGTCCATCAATCCTGCCTGTGGCAAACGGAGGATTTGGATCTTTCGGATAGCGTCTTGAGCGCTTACGCTCTCAACGAATTGATTCCATAGGATTTTGTCTCTTACCATGATTGGCGACAGATCAGGACCAACGGTTAGAGTGATAATGAAGCCATCTTCATGTACCGTGACCTCGGGATCGGCTTCATAGCCTTCGAACTGTGACAGGATGGAGCGGATCACGCCATCGCGGTTGTCTTTAGTCACATAAGGATTAAAGACACAGCGGAAGTTCTTTCTCTGCTTATCGAGAACATTACCCATATACTACATATGCGGATACTTGAGCTTTTTAAACCGTTCCAGGCTCATGCCTTCGTATCTACGGCAAAGTGAGTCAAGAGAGATCTGCTGGATGTCATAACTACCGTTATGCACGCCATGCTTCACGACAATGCCTCTAAAGTGGGCATTACCCTGTGGACCCTTGTAGTTTTCGTCGTGCAGGTAGCAAGCGCCAGCGACAAGGCCATGCTGTGAGAATGCATCGTTCTCATCTCTGCCACCATTGACATAGCGCATGCCGTACAAAAACGTCTGCTGGTGACCCATGGTAAACGAGTGGCCGATGTTCTTCAAACGAGCATCGATAGTACCACCGTATGGGTTACCTGTCATTGGGTTATAAAAAAAGTGGCTATAAGCCACTCCATCCAACCACAGAATTTTCTTAAAGGGACTAACTCTCCAACCACTTCTTTCGTAGTCAAGATCATCGGTGCTGAAGAGTCCGTCTATCTGAGCATCCATTTCTGTAGCTCTTGTGATACGGTCTTCGTGGTTACCGAGGAGAATATGTCTCTCGGGATTCCACGTAGCATGCTTGCTTTTCCTCTTGGCATCGTTATAGTCGTATAACGGCTGGTTCAGAATGTGCCAGTGTTCGTTGGCAGCTTCAATGTCTGCCTTAACACGACGCCCCTCCATGCTCTTCTTGCCCTTGTCGTACAGAGAAAGAGCTGGCATGTCAGCGTGGTCACCGAGGTGGATGATCTTTACGTCTTGGTTGTGGAATTCTTCCACGATGTAGTTACCGATCCATGTGAGGTGGTCTGTTGGGACCCCGTCCTTGGCTTGGGTATCTGGGATTACAATGTGTGTTGCTGGGTCTTTTTCAACCAGTTTCTCAGTCACTATTGTCCTTATTCGTTGTTGTCATCCGCATCAAGATCCAACAGAGTCTGAGACTTCTCATTGTCTTTGATCCCAAGAAGACCCCGCACATCACCAGTTGTTACCTTGGGTGATGTCGGACTGTCTGTCAAGGCGTTGGCATTCTTGTCCGGTTGTGTGCTATATCTAATCATTATTGCACCTTTCTTTGTGTTTGTCAAACTTTAAAGTTAAAGTATCTTTTAGGTTGTTTAAAGCCTTTTTGCGGTCTTTTGATAACGAGTTCTTCCATATCGTCGTATCAGAAGGTTGCAATTTAATATGTCCCTCATGCCTGCTGGCATTAGACATGAGGAAGCTCTCGTAGGCAACGTGGCAACTGTTGCACTTGACTTTTTCTATCAGTTCGTATTCAAGTTCATAATAGAATTCTTTGATGCTTCTATTAATGGAAATGCCCTCGGGTAAATCTTGAAAATTACTCATTGTGATCTATAAGCTAGCATTCCAAGGTCTTTGATGTACTTGTCGGTGCTAATGCCAGTACGGCTTGATAGCTGATTCATTGTGCTCAGCAACACACCAGTTAAAGAACTGAACAGTTCGATAGGATCGCTTTCGAGTACCATCTCGTAAGCTAGATCTTCTTGCTCGCTAGTTATTGCTGTAAGGATAGCCACAACTCTTCCAATGTTCTCAGAAATGCTGTCCATTACTCACCAGAAGCCCTGAGGAACCAATCCCACTTCTGATGCATGTCAATGCGCTCAGCAATAAAATTAGCGATGCCTTGTTGATTGGCCTTGTTGGCCGTATCGAATGTTTTCATCAAAGTAATAATGAGTTTAGAGTTTAGCTCAACCAACTCATTTGTCAAGGTTTTTGCATCGCTAGACTGGCCAGCTACTTCTGTGAGTTCGGCTAGCTGAACCAGCTGACTCATCTTATACTTGGTTTTGCCACCAAGCTTGCGGATGTTTTCCGCGATTGGGTCGATGCTGTCATAAACATCGCTTACTATTTCGTCGAATAGCTTGTGGTATTCATAGAAGTTCGGACCGGTTACATTCCAGTGGAACTCATGAACAGTGTGATAGAAAAGAGCAACATCAGCAAGCAGTTCTTGCAATTGCGTAGCTAATGGGTGCTGTGTCTTGGTTGTGCTTGCTGTCTCTTCTTCGACAGCTCCAACAACCCTAAAACCATTCCAGGATTCACTCATGTTACAACCAGTTAAGGTCATCTCCGAATGAGTCGTTGATGTTCTCTTCGATAAGAGCGGCTGAAATCTTCTGAGCACTAGCAGACTTGATTCCACGGAATATGCTGCCTTCCTTCTTAGCTCTGCGGCAGATTTCTACATTGTCAACGAAGTTGTCAATAATAGCTGCACGCTTAACGACATCAAGGAGTGGCATTGTCTTCTTCTCTACGTAGAAAACAGCAGCTTCACGAGTGTTCAATTGGCTGTCAAGCAGGTGGTGGTTCTGGTCTTCGACCCAAACCTCAGCACCGGCAGTAACGAAGTTGATCCAGTCTGCATCTTCGAACTCGCTGTTAATTGAAGCAGCAGTGCGGTACAGAAGGCTACCATCGTCTTCACCCAGGTCAAAAGTACCTGCGCTAGACATACGGTATTCCTTGGCAATAGTGCCACCGGGGAGGTTGTTGAGGTACTCTTCTGTGTCGAAGTCGACGTATTCAGAAGCTACCTTCTCGAGGGATTCCTTCTCGGCGCCAAGCTCGGTGAGGATGCTTGCATAACGCTCAAGCTCAACGAACGAAGCGTTAGGGTTGCTAGCTGCAGTTCTCGTGATGTCGAGAATTTCTTGCAGTCTGTCTAGTCTAGAGAAGATACTCTCTGATGAGCCGTTGAACCAGCCACTGTCTGCGGCGGCAGTCTTGGCTTGTCTTTCAATTTCGTCGTAGTTCATAATGGAATCTTTCTGTTTTCCTAATTACTAGTGCGTCTCGTGAAGGTGTTTACATTCATTGCCTGAGCAGTTATGTTGTGTGCAGTAAGGTGTTCCAAGAATGTCTTCTGAGATCAACTCTGCCAATCTTCTGCTTGCAGTTGTGCCGCTATTCAATGGGTTAGCACCATTGAGTTCGCCCATCTGCATACCACCAGGAGCAGCGGGAACTTCACCATGCAAGCCAGCGCCACCAGGACGAATTGGTCCAGGTTCAATTGGACTCTTGCCAGGGTGCATGGTAGGTGATACAGGATTTGGTTGTGCGCCAGGAGCCATTGGGTTGGTTGGGTTGCCACCTGGGCGAATAGGAGATCCATTTGATTTTCCCATAAGAGAAGAAGCAGCAGCAGGTGCAGACATGCTTTCAGGCCCACCAGTAAAGTATCCAACTGCTAACTTAGCAGCAATCTTTGAAGCACCCTTTGCGTGTTGGTGAGCGTAAGCAGAAGCCTTAGCCTTTTCACGAGCCTTTGCTTCAGCTTCCTTGTCGCCTGGCATCCAAGTAAAGCAGCGAGCCTTTTTGCCTGGCCCCTTTACACCATCAACACCCTTTGCATCTTTGCAGTCCTCAATACCCTCTTCGCCTGCAGCAGAAAACTTAAAGCCAAGGGTTGCGCTTTCTACAATGCGTCGGCAAGAAGAGCAAAATGCTTCTTTACCTGCAGAACTCATCTTTACAACTAGCAGACCACTATCGCATACTGAACAGATTTCCATTGTTATACCTCAAAGAACTTTTGGATTACATCGTTTGGGAAGATAGAAGCCAATCTAACAGAAGCAGTAACGTGGCCAATACCATCTGTCAACTCAAGAGGACCACGGTCGTAGTCCTCTGGGCGCATACGGTCATCTTCACGACCACGAGCGTTGCTGTTTGGCTTCATGTCGTACAAGTTCTGGCCAATGCTTTGTTGTGGTGTCTTGTTGTAGAACTTGTGCTGATCATAGCCGTTGTAGTAGTCATCGCTAAGAAGAGCGAGGTCTTCATCGAGTGGCTTACCGGCTTGAGCATCGTTGTAACCACGGTAGTACAGTTGGCTGTCGTTTGACTGCTTGTGGAATGTTTCAAGAGCATCGTCTACAAAGCTGTAACGGCTCTCTTGCTTAACGATGTCTTTGCCGCGAACTTCATCAGCAACTGTTGGTCCTTCTACGTGAGAAAGCTCAAGGTCTGCACCTGAGAAGTCGTGCTCACCGGTTCCGTGATCGTTGTTGGGCTGACCACAACCACAAGTAGTGCAAGCCAAACGAGTTAAGCTAGCTGGTACGTAGTAGCTCTCGCAGTGATTGCAAAAGGGCTGCCCGTTTTCCATAATGTATGCGATTCGTGCGTTCATGTTGCTTCCTAGTGCTCCGTTGATCAATGGTGACAAAGAACCTGGGCTAACGCTGCTAAGACCTTCGTTGCTTACGATGCCTGGTTCTTTTTCTAAGTCTGTGTGGAAATGTCCAGTTGGTGCTGTTATTCCTGTTGAGTTTTCATCCTGGTTACCGATGTCAGCTCTTCTGACAAAGCCAACGTGGCCTACAGCAGATTGACCAGGAATCCCGAAGCCTTCTTCATGATTCTCGATTGCTTCGAGGGAAGCATCGTTTTCATAAGTGCTCGCGCTGGTGTCTGCGTATCTCATCGTTAACTCATGCAACCTATAAGCTATTTTACTTATACCCAGGAGGTCGGTGCAATGGGCTTCTTAGGCCCTGGCATATCGAACTCACCGTGGTTAGTCTGGCTAGCCCAGTCGTCGTGGTCTTGAATCTTCTCTTGTGGACTCTCCATGATGGGGTTCCACTTACGACCGTTTTTGGCATCCCAGTGGCTGTTGCAGCCTTGTCCAGGTGCACAAATTGTTTGACCATGGAAGCTACCAGCAGCGCCCTTGTCACCACAGCTGCAGCATGCGTCACCATCAAGGTTGTTAGGCAATCCAGCTACGTTAGCTGCACAGCCAGTTCCTGGGATGCAGTGAGGCATACCGTTGTAGCTACCAGAGGTGGGCTGACCACACTTGCAGAGCACTTCAAGAATCATTTCAAGAAGCTTCGAGTTCTGGTCTACCTTGTTAAGAATCTCTTCTTCGTTAAAAGAGTTCGCGCGCTTGCTAGCTTGGAACATTGGTGATACACGTACAGGGTTAACACTGCTACCACTACCGCCGTATTGTTCACCACCTTGGTATGTTCCAGAGTTGCTTTGTCCATTGCTACCATGCCCAGTAAGTTCTTTTTCACCCTGGCTTACCAACTGGCCACCAATGCCACCCTTAACAGCGGGACTTTGAAGGAGACCCTTGGCTCTGTTAAGCAAACCGCCACCGGTAGAACCAGTACCAGTTTCTGCAGAATTTCCTAATGTTGAAGGAATTTCATTACCAGCTGCATCGTAAAGACCTGAACCAGCTGTAGACGCTGTATCTGCGGTAGTCGTTGCTGTATCTGCGGTGGTTGAAGCACCGCCATCACCAAACAATCCCTAAT
>Ga0164297_10001541_pt1 | contig 24257 bp, 16 predicted proteins | sample GEODES058metaG_FD_113539 | JGI IMG/M metagenome (GOLD analysis project Ga0164297, IMG submission 113539) | Dystrophic lake water microbial communities from Trout Bog Lake, Wisconsin, USA - GEODES058 metaG | ecosystem: Environmental > Aquatic > Freshwater > Lake | place: USA: Trout Bog Lake... | reverse complement strand
TGGCGTGACGCCCGACAATGTTTACGCGATTTTGTCTCTCATTTTCTGGTCCTTGTTGATGGTCGTGACGATCAAGTATGTCACGGTGATCATGCGGGCCGATAACAAAGGCGAGGGCGGTACTTTTGCCTTGACCGCTTTGGCACTGGATTGTGTCAAATCACCCGTGGTGCGCTTCCTCATCCTAACGGCTGGCCTTTTCGGCGCGGCGTTGTTTTATGGTGACAGCGTGATCACGCCCGCCATCTCGGTTCTGTCTGCGATTGAGGGCCTGGATGTCGCAACCGCTGCCTTTCATGGCTGGAGCGTCCCGATCACGCTCGTGCTGATCGCGGGTCTGTTTATGATCGAGCGCTATGGCACTGCAGTCGTGGGGCGGCTTTTCGGGCCAGTCATGGTCGTCTGGTTTTTGACGATTGCGATCACCGGACTGGGCCAGATCATTCACAACCCATCTATCTTTTTCGCGCTTGATCCACGTTATGGATTAAGCTTTCTGATCAATCACACAATGATTGCGACGGCGGTGCTTGGTGCAGTTGTCCTCGCGGTGACGGGTGGCGAGGCGCTCTTCGCCGATATGGGGCATTTTGGTCGGGATCCGATCAATAAGACATGGCTCTATTTTGTGTTCCCGTCATTGGTGATCAATTATTTCGGTCAGGGCGCATTGGTCCTGAGCAATCCTGAAGCGATTGAAAATCCGTTCTATCTTTTGGCACCATCTTGGACCTTGGTGCCGATGGTGTTTCTTGCGGCAGCAGCGACCATTATCGCGTCGCAGGCTGTGATCTCGGGTGCTTTTTCGATCACCAATCAGGCGGTGCAGCTTGGCTATATTCCGCGCATCCGCGTCCGGCACACATCGGCTGAAGAAGTCGGCCAGATTTATGTGAGCCAAGTCAATGTCGTTCTCTTTCTCATCGTCGAGGCCTTGGTCGTTACCTTCCGGACGTCTGACAATCTTGGTTCGGCTTACGGTATCGCGGTGACGGGAACCATGGCCGTCGTTACGCTGCTCGCTGGCATTGTGATGGTGCGGCGCAATGGCTGGCCGCTTTATCTCGCGCTTCCTGTGTTCTCCTGCTTCTTCGTGATTGATGTCACATTCTTCGGCACCAATCTGTTGAAGTTTTTTGATGGTGGTTGGTTCCCGCTCTGTCTGGCGCTCTTCTTGTTCTTCGTCATGGCCGTGTGGATTGAAGGGCGTCAACGGTTGCTGAAGGCGCGTTGGAAAGATGCGATTCCGCTCGACTCATTCCTCAAAAGCATTTTGGCACGCCCGCCCATTCGCGTTCCGGGCACATCGATCTTTATGGTGGCCCATACGGATGTCGTACCGAATGCGCTGCTCCATAATCTCAAGCATAATCGCATCTTGCACGAGCGCGTCATTCTCATGAAGGTCGCGTTCTCGTCAGAGCCAACGGTGTCAGATCAAGACCGTATCGAGATCACGCATCTTGATGGCAATTTCCATATTGTGAAATTGAATTACGGCTTCTTCGAAGAGCCAAAGATCCTTCGCGTCTTGGCACAACTGCGCATCAATGAGTTTAAGTTCAAGCTTGCGGAAGTGTCATTCTTCATCGGCGCGGAAACTTTGACGACGCGTGAGAAGAATATGTTCCGCTCGATCGCCACCAAGCTCTTTATCGTTCTGCATCGGAACATGATGAGTGCGACCGACTATTTCCGGATTCCGCCCGGCCATGTGGTGGAATTGGGCGGCCATATCGAACTCTGAGATCAAAAAAAGCCCCGCCGAAGCGGGGCTTTTTCAATCTCGTTTTCGCGCATTGGGGTCACCCTATGCGCAAAGGCGATCAGAGCGCCTTCAGATTGTCGGCAGCCATTTTACCGCTTTTGCGGTCGGCGACGAGTTCAAAGCTCACCTTTTGGCCTTCGCGCAGATCGCGCATGCCAGCCCGCTCAACCGCGCTGATGTGAACGAACGCGTCAGCGCCGCCCTGATCAGGCTGAATGAAGCCGAAGCCCTTGGTGGAGTTGAACCATTTCACGGTTCCAGTAGCCATGGATATATCCTTCCGGGTCGTAAAGTACTTATGACACGCTTGCCCGCCGGGCGGCGGACTGTCGACATCGCGCGTTTTCAGGAGAGAAGAGGGTCGACCCGGTTGGAAATAGTTCTTCGCGAGTTTTCGTCATCTAGCCATCTGTCAACGCGCTCCCTATGGCCTATTTTGTTAGGAAGCACAAGGCTATTCGGATGACAGCGTAGGTTCTGGCGGCTCAGAAGGCCCGAAATCGTCCCAATAAGGTAAAGAGACTGTCACTTTTTGTTAAAAACCATTGATTTTCAGCGAATTTGACAAATTTTATCTGAAATTGAATAGTAACTTGGGAGTGTCCTGTAGGGGTTAGTTGTACAATGAGTTACAGTGAAGGCGCGTTCCTTGAGCGGATGTTTACCGATGTCACGTTTATCTGGTATCGGCGATTTCAAAATTTCATAGCGTTTTTCATCATCCTGTCTTGTGCGGGTCTCGCGCTTGAAACGCTTACGGATTTTTCGGCCAATTACGGTTGGGTGCTCTCCACGATCGAGAAAGTCACTCTTCTCGTTTTTGTGCTTGAATATTTGGGCAATCTGTATTTCGCGCCAAGTAAACTGAAATTCATCTTCAGCTTCTGGGGGCTCATCGACTTGATGTCGATCTTGCCATCGCTCATCCTTCTTTTGAACGCCAATGCGCTGCGGGGCGCGAAGGTCCTCCGTGTGATGCGGGTTCTTAGAGTGTTACGCGTCTTGAAACTGGCCAAGCAGGCTTTGCAAATGCTTGCCGCGCAAGTGGGCAAGAAGCGCAACCCCTTGATTGTCAATCTCAACATTTATCTGATCACGCTGTTTGCGGTGGTGATGATTTCGTCGAGCGTGATGTATTATGCGGAAGGTGCTCAATATTCGCCACAAACCATCGCGGATGGACAGGCGGCACTGGATGCGAGCATCGCGGCGTCAGGTGGAGACGCGCAAACTTATGTTCCAAGTGACCCGCTCACCGGCACGCCGATTGGTGATGACAAGCGGTTCTTTGACTCGATCCCGACCGCTATGTGGTGGTGTTTTGTTACCCTCACAACCACCGGCTATGGTGATTTGTACCCCGTCACTTTGCTTGGGCGTATTGATGCCGTCCTGACCATGTTTGCTGGTTTGATCTTGTTCTCGATTTTGATGAATTTGGTCGGAAAGACGATCATGGTCATGCTGTTTGGCGAAGCTGTTGGGGGCGATCATGCGGACGCGAAACATGAGGCACCGCAGGGATCACTCGACCTTCAGGCGCGCCTTAATCCGCTCAACACGGCCCTTGTTCTCCTCGAGCGGCAGCATTTGATTACGGCTGATCAGGCCGCGCGCATTGCCGGAAAACCGGAAGCTGACATCAAAATGGCGTTGGCGTGGCTGGCCGATTAAAGGCGCAGAGCATCGTTCTTTTTGAACATGTGCATCTCGATCATATCAGGCCAAGCCTTTGCTTGGCCTGATTTTTTTTGACGTTGATGTCACGACGCTCCAGCCGTCTTGTGAATCCCTTTTGTGAAGATCAGGGGCAGGGCCAGGAGTCATGCAAAGCGGATGCGGCGCGAATATCAAACCGTTCTTTGTAACGTTCCGGATTGCGTTCCAGAAATGCGACGACCGATTGCGCGACCGTGCTCATATCGACTGAGTCCGGAACACAGGCCGCAAGAAATTTCGGCTGGAGCCGCCCATTTTTAATAGCAGTGGAGAGTGCGTCGCGACACTGCAATGCGAGCGTCCAGTCAGCATCTTTGACAGGCGCGGGATCAAGGGCCGCAAACCGGCATGCGGGAAGAAGATATTCGACGCTGCGCCGGTCCTCTGCCCGCGCATCGCATATCCATGCCAGGGTGATGAAGGCTGATAGCGCAATCAGGGACGAAATGATTTTCATGCCACGTCTCCTTTGGATCGCAGGATCATAATCATAAGCCTTGATTGCGGATCGGCCAATGGCGCTTGTCGTCATTGATATGTGGAGGCGGCCATCTCCAGCGTCAGCGGCAACTTACTTAAGTATAAATCCAGTACTCTTAAGTATATTTTTCTAAGCAATCACTCTCCGATGTATAAATTCAATAATTGATTAATTTATTGCCAATCCGGGGCGGTTTTTCCTGGAGCATTTATTAGAGTTCAACAGATTTCTTATCACCGACGACGCCCTTTTGAGCATGGCAACAGCCAGGCGCAGGTCTGCCGTCACAACATACGGAGATTACCAATGGTTCGCATCACTTCTTCTCAGTCGCGTCTTTTTGTGGCGGGCCTCGCCGCGACGGTTGTCGTGGGCTTGGCGAGCACGGCTCCAGCCTTTGCCGGACAAAATCACAATCAGCAGAATGATCCGCTGAGCGTCAGCACGTCTTATGGTGGTGGTCATACTGGCAATAACACGAGCGTGTTGACCAAAGGCGATGGTTCTGCCGCTGGTGCGATGGCCGGTAGCGCCGGGGGCGGACTTGGCTATTCGCAGTCTGGTTATGCCGCTGGCATTTCGGGCGGCGGTGGCATGGTCGGCGTCGGTGCGGGCAGCGCAAGCGATGGTTCGGCAAAGGCCAAGGGTTCGGCTGGCGGCGGCGGCTCCGCTGGTGGATCGAATGTGACAGCCGGTACTGCCAATGTCGCTGACACCAATGCCGGTGGCGGCGCAAACGGATCGGTCAAATCTTCGAACAATGCTTCGGGCATGGCAGGTGGCGCTGGGGCTGGTATGGCCGGCGCATCATCGGGCGGTTATGGCACGGAGACCTTCGCTGGTGGTGGCGGCATGTCAGGGTCTGCTGTGAGCTCGTCTAATGGCGGCAAAGCGTCCGCTCAAGGCAGCGCTAAAGGCGGCGGCAATGCAACCGCAGGCTCGCTGTGATCTGAGCACTTTGATCTTGGTCAAGGCTCCGCCCTCGCACATGGTCTGCGTCCTGGGCGGGGCCGATCAGGCGTCTTCATCTCTTTCTTTCAGTGTCAGTCGTGCTGGCTTTGAGCGGCACATTATTCTGCGGGAGTTCGTCATGTCTCAGGCACAGAATCCAGCGACACTTTTTATTCATTCGAGATCCTTCTCTCATCATTCATTGCACGCACTGATGACCTATCGCTCTCTTGTCGCGGTGATGATCGGCGTGTTTGCCGTGTCGCTCGCTGCACGCTCCAGTTACGCGCAACCTTCACCTCAGCAGCCATCGGTTGCGGCATCGACGGGATATGGATCGGGAACGTCTGTGGCCTCAACAGGCTTGACTGCGACGATGGGCGCCGCTGGTGCTGTCTCTTATGCAGGTGCGGGGTCAACGTCGCAGCAATCAACAAGCGCGTCCGGTGGCAGTGGATCAAGCCTTTCGGGAGCTGCCAGCCATAGCAATCCGACATCGGTTCCTTTAGGGCAATCGACCTCACAAGGATCAGGCTTCGGTCAAACTCACACAACGGCTCTCAATCAAGCGCAGGTGGGAGCTGTTGCTGGCGGCGATGCGACAGCTCATGCTTCAACTGTGAACGGAACGCATAATTCAGGTGGAACGGCGTCTGCAGGGTCAAAAACAACGGCCTCGACACCGAGCGCCAGTGCATCCGGTTCGAGTTCGGGATCAGCAACAACGGCCGCAACGGCAGGCCACTGATCTCGCTCTGAGTTCCTCTTTCCTTTGATTGTTCACCTGACGCGCGGCGAGGTGCGTCAGCGCCGGCCTCTTTTTGTCTCTGACTCTTGAAGAAGGACGCTGATGCCATGCGACGCTTCGCGCTCACTCATTGCCTCTGTGGCCTCTTGGTTCCATCGCATATGAAAATGTTGCGATGGGGTGAGGGATTTCTGCTCGCTTCTTTCGTCTCACTCACACTGTGCGATGTATCGCGTGCTGCGGTGCTTGATCAGTGTCGCTCGGGAGCCTTTTATTCTTCAAAACTTTCCGACTGCAATGTGATTGAGCGCGGCACTCCGGTGCAGTCTGTGCTCGCGCCCCGAGGTCAAACACCGTCGAATGATTTGCCTTCATCGTCGAATACGAATTCTTCGGGCGGATCAGGCGCTGGGACAGGCGACCCGCCCACCGGTTCGGGTGGATCGAGTGGATCGGGTAGCAATGGCGGTTCCGGCGGCGCTGACGGATCCAATTCTTCGAATAAGGTTGTATTTGATGAAGAATTTTCGATCACGGTTAATACGGAATTGTTGATCGGCGGAGCGGCTCGCCGTTTTGGCCTCGCAACGGCAACAGCCGCGTCTCTGGCTTACGGTATTGGTGTAGGTGTGGCGACGACGGGCCCACAAACGGCGCTTGCGATTGGAGTTGGCACGGCAGGAGGGATTGCAGCGGTCGGACTTTCGAACCGATCACGAGCGTCGTCGGCAATGACATCTTCTGGATTGGTTGCGGACTTTGGTCGTGGCCTGTCGATAGCGACATCGGTGATCACGCCGACAGTCACACAAACGGTATCCGGTAACACGGTCATTACTGAGTTGGTGAATGTCGTGATCGATATGCGTATGGCTGTGTCTGGCTTTGCTACGCGTTCGACATCGGCCTTGGCGTCCGTGATGCCCGGCGCGGGAGTTTCGACGAAGCAACAGGTCAGCATCACGACAGACTCTGTCTTGGGCACGGCAGGAACACCGCAGGCTTTGGTCACTGCCGTCTCGCTCGCTGGCTCGTCAACTGTGGCCGGTGTTCGAAGCAAAGATGCCACCGCTTCAGCAATTGCAACAGCGACAGGTGAGGGCCTCGCTCAGGCCTCTGTCATTAATCTTTCTACCCCAACGCCGTCTCCTGTTGTGCCGACCGAAATCAAGCAGACGGTGACCGTGACGGCTCAAACCTTGATTGGGGCTTCACCGCCACTCCCCGCTGATACATTCCGGTCCCCGCAATCGACACAGGCGCATCATCATGATCATGCGGCCGAGGCGCGGCATGAACACAGTGCCGAGGGCGCTCGGTCCGAGGGTGATCATCATCGATCCTCTGACCATGACAGGGCTGCGCAGGGCCAGCCTTTAGGCGCTGCGTCGGCTACGGCAAGCGCCAATGGTCACGGTGCCGGGACCGCGCGCACGGACACTCTCTCGGCCACAGCATCTGAATCAGCGCAGACATCGGCACAGGCAAATGGTCAAGGCTCCACTTTATCAGCAGGTGCGGGAGGACATGCAGCCGGGTCAGCGGCGGCTGGAGCGGTGGGATCGACGGGTGGCGCGCATGTTTCGGGCAATCAGACCTCGGGCAGCCAAGCGTCCGGCCATGGCTCAGCTCACACTGGAAGTGTCGCGACGGGATCGGGTTCGGCGGGGGGCATGGGAGCAGCGTCTGGCAATGGCAGAGCCGCGTCGGGCCACGAGACCCATGCGCGGTCCGCGGCGAGCGTCGGAACGGCTGCGCAGGCTTCGACATCGAATAAAACGCCGTGAACCTGGAAAAAATCGCCGTTTCTTAAATCAATTTTCATCAACGCCGTTATAAGCGCAGAGATCACTCCGGTGGAGTGTGTGTTTGCGTCAGGTTTGGTGTCGTGCTGTGTCACCGGTCGGATGCTGAGTATCAGTGAGCCTGCGTGATGCGCCGATTGCCGTGTGTGAGTGCTTTAGCCGTTGCCTTGACGCTGCTTGTGTCAGGATCAGCGACGATGGCGTCTGATCCGATTGCCCGGATCGATGCGTTGCTGCTCGCCAAAGACTATGACGCGGCTGTCATGCTAACGAAGGAAGCCGCTGAACAAGGGCAGGTCGAGGCGGAATTTCGCTATGGTCTTTTTTATTGGCATGGCGTTGGCGTCAGTCAGAATTATCTCGAATCCTTGCATTGGGTGACACTGGCTGCTTTGTCTGGCCATGAGCGGGCGATTGCCGCGCGCAAGCTGATTCTGCCCTCCGTTGATCAACCGAATTGGCCGAAGGCGCTCGACTGGGCTCGCCAGAGGCTTCAAAAAGCGGCAGAGGCTGGCGATAATTCGGTTCTGATTGCGCTTTCGAGGAGTTACTCTGCCGATTTCGGATTTGAAAATCCCGTTGAAGAGTATTATTGGGCTTGCTTATCGGTCGCTGTGGGGGACGAAAGCCTTCACAAACGGCGCGATGCGTTGAGTAAGAAGATTGTCATTACCGATGCTGCAAAAGCGCAGGATCGGATGGTGGCATGGCTTGAAAAGTTCCGCCCTAAAAAGGCCGAGTAGCGTTTGCCGGGAGTGTCATAGAGAGCGATGGCGGCCAATAACACTCCCCCGCAAGTGGTGTTTGAGCTGGTGGCGATTGAAGCCATCCGGAAATTCCTGACCGTTGATATCGAGCCGGAGCAGGTTGCCGAATATTACGTGTCCTTGATCGCCGACCAATATGACACCGACGATCTTGTTCAAGATATTCTGGCGCTTCTCGAAAAATTGCTGAAATTCATCAGCAGCGTCGAAATTTCCGACGTGGATTTGCTGCTGCGTTCTTATCAGTATTTTACCTGCAATTTTGAAAAAATTGGCGTGAAGCGGAATAAAAAACCGCTGTTCCGCAGCCTTTTGAAGGGCAATCCCCTCGACTCGACCAGGGTGTATAAGGCTTCGAAAAGCTTCGTGGCTTATGCCTATGGGATGCGCTCGGCCACTTCGCCGCTCAAGCCCGAAGAATGGACCCACGAAGAAGAGGTCGAGTTTGCGCCTATTTTTGACGCAATTATTCCTAAAGAGACGGAATAGCACCGAATCTTCATCTTTTGGCATAGAATTTGTAAGATAGTGAGGCGGATTGTCGGCTGGGCAGCGTATCCCTGGCCCGCGATTGGCTTGAACTCGCTTCATTCGATGGCCAAGTCTATGGTAGAGTTTGGGTGAGTTGAGTGTCGTGTGAGGCACTGAAATGGTCGTCAAGGCTGATTTCAGGCGGGGTAGGGTGAAACATGTTCAGTATTATCGGTCTCGTGATTGTGATGTTTTGTATTTTCGGGGTTTTCGTCATTTTCGGCGGTAATCTCGATCCGATCATTGAAGCGGCCCCGCACGAAGTGTTGGCCATCGGTGGCGCCGCTGTTGGCGCGATGTTCGTGGGCAATGGCCTTGATGTTATCAAGGGCGTTGGTGGCGGTATGGGCAAGGTGTTTGCCGGTCCCAAATATCACCGCCAAGATTATCTCGACACGATTTTCCTTGTGTCCAAGCTCCTGAAAATTTTGCGTGTTGATGGCCCTGTTGCGCTCGAATCCCACGTGGAAAGCCCCGAGGGCAGTGCGATTTTCGGCGAATATCCAAAATTGATGAAGGATCACACGTTGATCCACATGATCACGGATACGATCCGCCTGATGGTCATTTCGTCCGGTAATCTCAATCCTTATGCGGTGGAAGAAGTGCTGGATACGGCTTTGAAGGCGCACCACCACCACGAAATGAAGCCGGTCGAAGCGCTCGCTGCAACCGCCGGTGCCTGCCCGGCGCTCGGCATCGTTGCGTGCGTTCTCGGCGTCGTGAAAACCATGTCCTCGATTGATCAGCCACCAGCGGTGCTTGGCGCGCTCATCGGTTCGGCGCTTGTCGGTACGTTCATGGGCGTGCTTTTGGCCTATGGTGTGATCGAGCCGATGGGCAACCGGCTGAAGCAGATTTTGGAAGAAGATGCGGAAATCTATGTCGTCGTGAAGCAGCTCATTGTTGCAACACTGCATGGCCATCCGCAGCCTCTCGTGATTGAAGCAGCGCGCTCTTGCATTTCAAGCCATGCCAATAAGCCTGATTTCGGCGAGGTCTTCGACGGTCTCCGAGGCAAGTAATTCATGGCTGCGCCAAAAAAGGAAAAAGAGAAGGAGAAGGAAGGCGAAGCCCCCGCGGGCGAAGAAAAGCCCCTTCCCCTTATCATCAAGAAACATATTGGCGGTCATGGCGGCGCCCATGGTGGCGCATGGAAAATCGCGCTCGCCGATATGATGACGGCCATGATGGCCTTTTTCCTTTTGATGTGGCTCCTAGGCTCAACAAATACCGACGCGCGGAAGTCGATCGCGGATTATTTCAAGCAAACGCCGCTTTTGAAAATGGGCAGCAATGCGGGATCAAACGGTGTCTTTGGCGGACGCTCGATGATCACACCGGAAGGCTTGCCGGATGCGCCGCAACAGACGAGCATCGCCAATGTGATGCCACCGACAATGGCCACAGGAGGAAATGATCGGGACGAAGGTCCGTCAGGCAATCTCTCTCCCGATGGTCAATCCAAAGAAGGCGAAGGGCGCGCAGGCATGGCCAAGGGGCCAGCTGAGGGTGGTGTTTCCGATGATAAGGACGAAGGGTCGCCATCTTCCACGGCTCCAACGCAAGAGGGGCAGCCTAAAGCGGGCGATAACGCCAATCCAAAAATGGCTGGCGGCGGAGAGAACAAAGCGGGCGGCAAATCCGGCGGTTCTGGCAAAGAGCTGACTGACGAAGCCGAGAAAAAAGCGGCTGCCGAAGCGGATCAGAAAAATTTCGAAGCGCTCCAGAAAAAAGTGACCGAGGCGATTTCGAAAGACACCAATCTGGCGAAGATTTCAGACCAAGTTCAATTCGTGAAAGTCAAAGATGGCTTGCGGATTGAGATTGTCGATAAAGCCGATTTCTCAATGTTTTCGGTTGGCACAACGCGTGTGTTGCCACGGGCCGCTGCTTTGATCACACAGCTCGCGCAAGCGGTGTCAGAACTTCCTAATCCGGTTGTTATTCGTGGGCATACGGACAGTCTCGCCTATGCGCTTGATAGCGACATGAACAATTGGATGCTCTCAGCAGAGCGTGCCGAAAGCACACGCCAAGTGCTGGTCCGCGCGGGCGTGCCCGAGAGTCAGATTGCGCGTGTTGAAGGCGTTGCAGATACCGAGCCCTATAATGCCAATGATCCTCTTGATGTTCGCAATCGCCGCATCAGCATGACGTTGCTGTTTCGGGATGGTGAGAATGGCGTTCAGCAGCCGAAGGTGTCGCCATGAGTGAGAAGGCTGCAGCAGGCGAACAGAAACAAGAAATTATCATCAAGAAGATCCATGGCGGACATGGCGGCGGTCATGGCGGCGCGTGGAAAATCGCGCTCGCGGACATGATGACCGCGATGATGGCGTTCTTTCTGTTGATGTGGCTTCTTGGCTCGACCAATGCCGAGAAGCGCAAAGGCATCGGCGAATATTTTCGCCAAAAAACCAGCCTTCTGAGTTTGAGCAATGTCAGCGGTACCGCGGGTGTTCTGGCCGGTAAAACGGTCGGTGAAACCGATGGCTTCCCTAACCCTGCGGTAGCGGACAGTATTTTTGAAACCGTGGTCCCTGTCGCATCCTCCGACTCTACAGACCGCGACAAGGCGCCCGAGGGTGTTCAAACACAGACCAATCAGAATGGCGAAGACCTTGGCAAATCTGGCCAATCCGATGGCAAAAAGGCGGGCGGGAGCGCGCCGCAATCGGGCACCGGAGCCAAGACCAAAGAGTCTCAAGCCCAAGGCGGCGCGTCGGCTGATGGCGATCTTGAGGGCAAAGGGAAGGCCGATCAGGGTGACGCAGGAGGCGAGCAAAGCAAGACGGGCTCGACCGCGGGTTTGACGGACGAACAGAAGAAGGCAGCCGCTGCAGCAGCCGACCAAAAAGCCTTCGAGAAGATTGAAAAAGACATCAAGGCGCAGCTTGAGCAAAATCCTGATTTGAAGAAGCTCGCAGGGCAGATGAAATTTGAACGCGACAAGGAAGGGTTGCGGATTGAGATTATCGATCAGGCCGATTTTGCCATGTTTGCGATTGGCACCACGAATTTTCTGCCGAAGGCGCAGGATCTGATGGCCGATGTCGCAAAATCCATCAAGGATCTTCCAAATAAGATTGCCATCCGTGGTCACACAGATGGCTTCGCCTATAGCGCGAGTGACAAGATGAACAATTGGCGATTGTCAGCCCAGCGCGCTGACTCCACGCGCCGGTTCTTGGTCAGCGAAGGCATTGACGAAGGCCGCTTTGTGAAGATCGAAGGTGTTGCGGACCGCGAAGCATTTAACGCGGATAATCCGCTTGATCCGCGCAATCGCCGCATCAGCATCACAGTGCTCACCCAATAAGCCTGTCGCGCGGCGCGTTGAGAGGCAGTATCGCTGCCTCTCTTTGAGGAAATGATTTAGACGCCTTCGACCACACGCATATCGCGGATGACGGAGTCCTTTCCAAGCGCGCGAACGGCTTCTTGATAGGGTGCGCTGTCATAGAGCGCCATAGCAGCCTCGAGACTGTCAAACTCAATAATCACAGTGCGTTGCATCACGCCATCTTCCATGGCTTTGGCGGCGGGTCCGCGCGCGATGAAACGGCCACCGGCCGCCGCAATGGCGGGGCCTGCCAATTTTGCATAATCGGCAAGTTTCTCGGGATTTTTGACTTCGCGGTAAGCTGAAATCACATAGGCTTTGGGCATAGGACGTCCTCCAATAGGGTAGGGCAATTATGGAGGTTTGGCGCGGTTCGGCAAGTCCCAGACCCACACTGCCCAGGGCTGGCAATGGGCAGCACTTTGCAAGGGATCAGGCGGCTGACGTCGCCGACTGGTTGAGTGCGAGATAGGAATAGGCTTCGGTGCGGTTATAGGTCATGAGCACCACTTTCGCGCCACAATAGACGACGAAATAAGGGCGTCCTGATTTTCTACGACGTCTTTCAACGACGGAATGCATGACTTATCCCATGGTCTCGCAGCTTCTGTAAGAAACCAGAGAATCGCAACAAAATCTTGATGAAAGATTATCGCAGTCAGACTTTACGGCAAAGCGTTTACGACACCATGGAACGCGGATGGATCGTCAATGACTTCAGATCTCTGAAGTTTATGACTAAAGGGCCGACTCTACTCAGTCTTCCGTGCCTGTTTGCGCCAATTTCGCACTGAGGTCGAGAACGGTATCGGCGACTTCCGTGACCTTCGGAGCGCCTTCGGAGCGGATCAATTCGCGCTGCAACGCACCGCGCTCTTTTCTCGCCATCTCCAATGCGCCTTCAGCAACAGCACGTGCCATACGTTCCGTCTCAAGCGTCGCGCTCAGCTCATCAATCCGGGATTGATAGGTGGCGCGGTTTGATTCCACCATGGTTTCAAGCTGGTCGATGCGGCCCATAAGCACGGGGATGCGGTCGTCGAGTTTGGCCAAGGCTGTGTCGCGCGCCTTCAAATTCTTGGTCAAAGAATTTGAGCGCTCGATCAAGGTGACGCGTGATTGCTCTAGCTCACGCACCTGCCGCTCAAGCCCATCAATCGTCGTCTTTTGCTTCGACAGACGTTGTTCATAGCTTGTGACAGCGATGTTGTTTTCGACAATCCGGCGCTCGGCCGTGCGCAATTCTTCCGTCTTGGCGATCAGCGCATTGCGGGCTTCGGTTAACAGACGCTCGCCCAATGTGACGCGCGACTGCATCGCATCAACACGCATTGTGAGCGAAATTTTTTCCGCTTGGAATTGTGCGTTGATTTCGTCGATTTGATCGGCCAGGGCCTTGCGCTCATTTTTCGTTTCATTGAGCAGCGTGCGCGTATGGTTGAGGCGGTTGCGCGTCGCTTCAAGGTCGTTTTCAACCTCGGTGAGGCGGCGGGCCGTGCGATTATAATCATCGACGCGCCCTGCAAGCGCTTCGGACAGATTGGTGTTTTCGCCTTCGAGTAACGCGATGGTTTCGTTGAGATGCGTGATGTCGGCATCGAATTGCGCGATCTGCGTGTCTTTCGTCACAATCATATCGCGAGCGACCTGCTGATCGGCTTCAAGCGATTTTTGATATTCCATGGCGTGGAGCAATTGACGCTCGAATTCGAGCAATTTGCTGCGTGCCTCTGTCAATTCTTGCGACAGCTCATTGCGGACGGTCTCAAGCTGATTGGCCGTATCACGCGTTGAGCGCAAATCCTGGCCCAGCGCTAGCTTCTCGGCCTCAAGATCGCCGATGCCGCGTTCGAGACTTGCGATTTCGGTCCGCAGCAGGGTGATCTTTTCGCGCGCCTCGACGAGACCCGAGCGCAGGCCAGAATTCTCGATTTTGAGCTGCTCGATCGAGCGTAGATTGCGCTCCAACGGCGTTGCAAGCGCTGAGAACGACTCTTTAAGTCTGTCGAGTTCGTCAACTTTTTGCTGCGCATTCAGGAAAAGCAGCCGGAAAGTCTCATTTTCCTGGCCAAGTTTTTGGACCGAATCAAGTCCAATCACTTCTTCGGACGAGTCTGGGCTCGCATCGAGGATCGCAAAAGCGGCTTCCGCCGCCTCACCAGAGCTGATTTCTCGGGTGTCGGTCTCGCGCTTGAGGAGAATATCGATAAATTTACGCATGGTGCGAAGGCCCGACCGCTGAAAACGTTCCAAAAATCCAAGTTGCGACTATAGATTGAACATCCACAAGATATGCAATTTTTACGTTAAGGTCAAAGCCTGACTTGGCACCCAGCTGGGTCTGTCAAGGCCTTCGGCGACACCATCCGATATCTTTCAAGTATTTATTTGATTTAAACCCAAATTCTGAGATTAATATTAATTTTATGAATTCAATAATCTCAACTTTCATGTATATATATGACATTTTAGAGAAATTATATTCAATTTATATAATTATATTTTTAATTTATATTTGAATATACAAAGTTAAATTATAAATAAATTTCGTCAATTCAATAAAATTAACAATAAATCGCTTCCTTTTACGATTTATATTTATTTCTATCAGGAGGCCCGACATGTTTTATTTGAGCAGCAAGAGCTCTAAAATCAGTGAATAACCTTAGGATAAGAGGATATTTCGCTTTAAGCGCGCAATAAATGACCGGCGCGACCTCCGGAAAAAGAAGACTTCCTTCGTTGGTCAAGTGAGCTGATTCGGTTGGGTTGCGCATCGCCTCTGAGTTTTCCGATAAAGTGCGCAACGCCGCTAAAATTTTCGAGCCAATGGCCGTTTTATATTTCAACGGGATCGAGTTGGTCTCGCTCCTGCCCCGCAGCCAGTGTCCGGACCATTTGTGCCAACAATGAATTGCACAGCTCCGGCGGGCCTGAACGACTGGGTCGGGCCCAAAAGATGGGGCTGTGCCCTGGGCCGTGGGGAGAACGGGTGTGGTGGTGAAAGCCACTGCACCCGTTCATTTTTCAAAATCCGCAATTTTTGGAAAATATCCGCTATTGAGCTGAATGTTGTTCCCTCAAGGACTGCTTAACGACGGCCGAAACCGGTCGGATTGCAACCATGTCATTGGGACGCATCAGCTAAAATGCCGGCGCGCTCTTTGCCGCGTGGGACTTGTTCGCCTTCATCCCAAAATGGATGGCCACCGCCTGAGCGGTGGCTTTATGTGTCAAGCCAAAAGCGTGGTGGTTGGGGTGCTCGCGATCGTTTTTGTCGGCGTAGTGGTCGTATTATTCAGCTGAGGCGAAGAGGGCGCCGGATCTTTGAAGCTTCCATTGATGTTGTCGAGAATAACTTCGTCTTTGTCAGCGATCAAATCAGAAAATTTAACCGTAAATGTTGTATCCCACGTTTGGCCATTTTCGGTGCCCCATGGGTTGCGCAAAGTCAAAGTACCATCCGTTGCGCTCGATCCGGAAATTGCTGTTACGGCAAATTGATGATCGGCAACCAAGGTCGATTTTCCTGATGCGGAGGCATCAGTTCGCGAGCTGATCAAGACATCATCGTTGGCGCCCATTGCTTTAGTGATATCGGCCCATACTTGAGAGGCCGTAATAGAAGGAGCAGTCGTACGTGACGTTCCTCCCGGAACAAATTGCGAGGCTTGATAGATAAGATCTTGCTGACTACCCAAAAGGACGTCATCTACTTCGGACGCTCCAGTCAATTCATCCAAAGCAAACACGCCATAGCCGCCATTGCCGATGGTTGCATAAGAGCTACCGGGCTTGTACTTCCCGTTTCCTGTCAAATCGCCGAATGACTGAAGCTGCGCATAGGCCTTTTCGAGAATATCGCTCCAGCTGTTGCCAGAAGAGCTATTGAAGCCACCGCCGGACGTGACAGGGAGCTTGTTGTCAACCGTGATATAGACCGGTGAGCCGCCGACATTGAACTTCACACCATAGGTGCCATTGCCATTGTCGGTGATCATATTTTGAATGATGCTCGGATTTTGACCGGCGACTTCCGACATGGATGCTTCAAAATAGCAGTCGCCGATCTGCCCTTGATTGATATCATTGATCGAGGGAGCTGACCCTGAATAAAGCGCATTCTGCGTCGCGTTATAGGTTGCGATGGTGACAGGAGACCCAGCAACTTTTCCGTTTGCAGGATAGTCAGTGCCCCCGAACCATTTGTTGTAAAGGCTCGTGAAGGTCGCCGCCGTTGTGCTGGTGGAGACCTTGCTGAGGTCAACAGTTTTTTCAGTGCCGCCGGTATAGTAATCATTGCCCTTCGATGTTGTGCCATTCATCAGCGCATTGGTGATGAATTGAACATAGGACGAGGCCCCGGCAGCGCCGATTTTGGTATTGATAAGCGTCAAATCGCTCACTTCAGAGGCTGTCATCGTCTTACCGATGTCAGACGAGAAATCCGAAAACGCTTTCGAAAGGCTATCCTCAGTGACCGCATTGGCTTTGGCCATTGATACAAAATCGGTGATCAGCTTTCCATCGCTGAGCTGTCCAATCCAAGACCACTTTTGATCTGTCGGAACGGAAGCGACCGTCAGCGTGATCGCCTTTGATGTGCCGGACACATTGGGAGTCGATTTGCCATCCGAAGAATTTGCGGTGATCACATGATCGCCCGCTGTCAAGGCTGTCGTTGGTGTAAACGTCCATGCGCCTTTTGATGATGCGGTGGTCGTTCCGAGTGAGGTCGAGCCGTCATAGATCGTCACAATGCTGTTGGCTGCTGCAGTACCAGAAATCGCTGGCTTGGTTCCAAAGATTGTTGCCGACTGGGTTGATATCGTGGTTGCGGCGAGCGTTGTGAAGGCGATGGGTGCCTTACCCGTCCCGGCAAAAGCATTGCTTGCATTGGATGCGTCAACGACGGCCCCGGCCGCAATCGACACAGTATAGGAGGATCCAAAGGCTTGAGTCGCAGTCGGGCTGATGGTGAGTATTGAGCCGCTTATTTTAACCTGCTTCGAATCAGTAATATCAATTGTCGTGTTCGTGGCACCTTTGGAATCTTTGATCACAATAGTGCCAGTGCCAGCTTTGATTGCTCCAGAAAAGTTAATGGTGATTGCCGTTTGCACCGTCCCGGCAGCCTCACCATTTCCAGTGAACGTCTCGGACGACTTTGACACAGTAATCGGAGTTGGTTTTGAGGCAAGAGCAAGCCCGACGGAAGACAGTGTCACTACAACGGATTTTTTCGCAGGCGTCAAAGCCTCAGCTATTGTTGAATTTGGCGATACCGTCTTTGCCGTTGATGCAAGTGTGGTTGACGATTCGACGAGCGTTGATTGCGTTTGAATTGAAGTCATCCCACCGTCCCCACGAAGGTTGATTCATTGATTGAAAAACGAAGAAGCAATGCCTCAATTCTCTTGAGGCATTGCTGAAAGTGTTTGATTTTAGTGATCGGTCATTCCGGCTCTTCCTTGGATTAGACAAACGTGACTTTTGTCGGATCGGTCGGATCAGGAGCGGAGTTGCCCTGAGAATCTTGCATTGAGGAATACAAGTTTGTGTAGAGAGGCTTTTGACTGGTTGGCAAAGTCAAAATGGTCGATGTGTAGTCGTCAGTCAGTTTGATTTGGCCGGCGCCACTGACAAGTGTTGTGCCGTTCGCGGCGTCTAATGTTGCTTGGTTTAAAATCGCTCCTATGTGATCTTGAATATTGTACGAGAAGCCGATGGCTGGGCTTAGTTGAGTGGTCAGGTCGCTTCCAGTTGCAGAGTTCAAGGTCGTATTCAGACTGTTAAGTTGTCCAATTGAAAGGTCCACGTTTGAATCGGTGAGCACAATTGTTGTGTTCGCCGCGCCATGGTTTGCAATCAGGCTGTTCACATCTGCAAGATTTTCCGGATGGGATGTGTCCACAATCGTCCCTGCAGCGTCCGTAATTGCTAGCGTGCCCGGCGACTTGTCCAATTTGGCGAGTGCGTCGCCATCGGACTGGATCTGAGCGACGGTGACTTGCAGAGGATCGCTACCCGATGCCAGCGTAATACTGGATAATTGATGTGCGGCAGCATAAGACTGCAGCACGTCGAGATAGGTGGACTGCCCGCCGGTGCCGGCATTTGCCCCGTTTAATGTGGTGTTATCATCCACAACACCGAAGCTTACGGTCGGCGTGCCGTTTGTCGCTGCGGTTACGATATTGGCATACGCCGCATCAATGTCCGTTGATGAGATGCCTGTGACAGTCACGCCGTAAGTGCCTGTCATTGCAGCCAACGCGTGTTGGTACTGCACCGTGACCTCAGTCGTGTTTGCGGTACCAGGAGTTCCAGGGGTATAATCAGCTGGGCTATCAGCATTATTTGATGTTTCATCCAGTGTGATCGTTCCGCCATCACTTGCTGCGATCTTCTGGACAAGTCCGCCAGCCGCGCCTGCTTCTAGTGAGGCAATATTGGATTGAAGATTTGCAGCGGTGTCGGAAACGTCCACCTCTGCGATATGCAATTCAGAATTTGAGTTGACGGCAAGGAGGGTTGCACCAATATTTGCGGCTGCGACACCTGTCACGGTAACTGCAACAGGATCCGAAGCACTGGTGCCATTCGTAAAGGTTGAAGCCAGCAAGTTCGATGACGATGTGACTTGAGCAGATGTGAGAGCCAAAGTGCCGTCGCTCACGTCAATCGTACCAATATGGTTGGATGCTGCGAGAGTTTGAAGGTTTGCGAGGTTGGCGGTGATGTCGGCACCCGTGTCGTCAATGCTCACTGTCGACAAGGTGGCATTCGAATTCGCTGCGCTCAGAATGCCCTGTAATGAGGTCGCCTGAGCAGCCGTCGCGCCTGTGACGTTGATCGCAAAGTGTTGGTTTGTTCCCGATCCTTGGATCTTCGAAATCACGCTGTTGAGGTCGCTAACGGTGTTGCTACCCAAATCCACTGTGATGGCTTTGCTGGTATTGTCCGTCGTCGTGACCTGCGACAATTCTCCAAGGCTGGCGAATGTCTTGAGGTCAGCGAGATGAGCCGTGATATTCGCCGCCGTATCAACGATCTTGTATGACATCTTGCCGGGTGCTGTGACCTTGGCCAAGTTCAACGCATCTGCAACACTGAGACCTGAGGCGCTCAACGTCACATTGCCGCTTAATTTCGTCGAGAGGAGAGTCAAATCCTTGGTGTATTGAGCCGTCGAGCTGACAGTCACCGGATTTGTGTCGCTCACTTTGACGGTGCCAATTGCCGAATTCGCCTGCAAAGCGTCGAGGTTCGACGAGACATGGGCCGCAGTATCGGTGATATTGTCAGTGAGTGCCAAGGTCGCATTGGCTGCGATTCCTGTGACCGATGACAGGCTCAGGTCTGAGACCGCAAGACCATTGACCGTCAAAGCAGCACCGTGTCCGCCTGTACCAGATGTCGATGGTGAGAAATCCGCGTTGGACAGCAAATTGGTGTTGGCCTTTGCGGTCGTGGCATCGAGCGTTAATGCGTTTGCCCCTAGATTAATCGTGCCAACCTTTGTATAATTCGCATTCAGCGCCGCGATATTCTTAACAAGATCGCTCGCATCAGATGCAGAATGAAGATCAATATCGATCTTGCTGATATTGGAAGAAAGCGGCGGCGTTGACGAAAGCCATTTCGCTGCCTGTGTTGCGGTCGCGCCTGTGACTTCCACCGACCCAGTGGTGATCTTGTTCAGCACATTGCTATAGGTGCCGATCTGCGTTGCTGTGAATGTGATGTTTTTGTTCGTGCCGTCCGACGAGACGATCGACGAGACTTGATTGTTATTCACAAGCGTCGAAAGGTTGCTGAGGTGGCTCGTAATATTGGCCGCTGTATCGGAGATGCCGAAAGATACCTTGGCATTTGCCGCAACGGTCGTGTCAGCATTCACTGTAGCTGCGTCGGCCACGGAAGCGCTGGTCACAGCCAATTTATAATTCGGGGTGATCAGATCAATTGCCTTTTTGTCGGCAGTGAACTCGTTGATGTCTGCCACAGTAACGGTGCCGCCGTCTCTGACCGTAATGCCTTGGAGAGCAGGCGTCGTTTCCGCAGCTGCAGTTTCCAAAGAATTCATATTCGATGAAATATTGGCAGCCGTATCGCTGACGGTTTCATCCGCCAATGTGCTAGAACCGGAGCCGTTGATGGTCGAATTGTTAACAATGAGATCATTGACGTCTTTAGCGTGTGACGCTGCAATACCTTGGACATTGACTTGGATTGCGCCACCGGCGCCATCATCAAAGGTTGCACCGAAGAGACTTGCCGCGCCTGTGACGAGGGAACCGCCATTGTCCAACAGACTGCCCTGAATGTTCAAAGCATTCGTCGCCCCATCCGTGACACTCACTTTGGAGATCGTCGTAGTCGCAGCCAAGGATACGATGTTGCTCATATTGGCTTGCAAATTCGCAGCCGTGTCGCTGAAACTGATTTTGCTCAGATGATCAACTGAACCAGCATCGGTCAAAGCCGTTGTCAAATTTGCGATATCGCTTGCCTTCGCGCCAGTCACATTGACCGAATAAGGACTTCCACCAGCGTTAAGAGCTGTGAACACAGCAGAGTCTTTGAGGACCTGTGTCGCGGTCAAATCGATCGTTTTGCCCTGGGCATCGGTTGATTTGATGGTTGTGACTTTTCCGGCAGCGGCGAGCGTCTGCAACGCATCAAAATTCGTCGCAAGATTAGCGGCTGTATCGCTGATATTGAACTTCAGGCTGGCATTGCTGTTGGGTGCCGTGAATGCCACCGCATCTGCTGCGCTAATATTGCCAATGCTGAGATTGTAATTGCCACGCACAAATTGCAGCACGCTGCTGTTCGCCGTGTAGTCGGCTTTATTGACGAAGGTCAAAGTCGGCGTTGAACCGTCCGTGAATGAAATACGTCCAATGTGGTTTGCGCTAATGGCATTCGCAATCTTTGTCAGGTTGCTGCTGATATTTGCTGAACTGTCGCTGATTTGTTCGCCCAGATCGATGGACGTGTTGGATGCTGCTTGGTTTTCGACAGCATTCATGTCTGCAACGTCAACACCCGATACGGTGACTGTTTGGGTTGCGCCACCGGCGCCATTGACGAATTTTGTTGCGAGAAGCTGTGTATCAGCCAAGGCATTGGCTTGGGTGAGCGTGACCGCCTTGCCGTCTGAAACCGTGATTTGATTCAAAGTACCAGCAGCAGCCAATGATTGTAGCAGGCTGATATTGGCGTTGATATTGGCAGCCGTATCGTTGATCGATATTTTGCCGACATTGCTGTTGGTTGTGTAAACCGGAGGGCTACCTGCCGAGGTGCTCAATTTCGACGTGTAGTCCTTGATCGACGCCGAAGTCACGTTCAGTTTGTAAGAGCTTACGATACCCAAAACGGTACGATAGGTCGCAATCTGTGGCACCGTAACCGAAATCGTGTTTGATGGGTCTGCCAGCGTGATGCTGGTGAGTTTTGACTTGTTATTTGTAAGGGTTGTCAACGCAGCACCGACATTCGCGGCTGTATCAACAACTTTCATTTTAATCGTCGCGCCTGTCGGTGGAGTAAAGCCAGTGGTTACATCGCTGACGGTTGCATTGCCGATATTAAGCGTATAGGCGCCGCTAATTTTCTGGAGCACTTCAGCTGTCGCATTTGTGCTGGTATTCAGATTGTGTGTGCCACCCGTGGTGAGCGTGGTGGAGTCGAGGTCGATATGGCCGGCATGATCTGTGAGCTTGATGCTGCTGATCGTGATGCCATTGCCCATCATCGCCTTGAGGACATCCATATTTTGCTGAATGTCAGTTGTCGATCCTTTGAGAATGACCGTAGTCGGAACGGTTGATGAATTGCGCTGATACGCATCAACCGCGTCGTTGATTGTCCAGGTTGGGGTAGGGGCACCGACGCCGACCGACATGCTGACGGCGACGCTTTTAACAGGCGCAGGGCTTGCGAGAGCCACCTTAGCCGCCTTCGCCGGAGATGCCGACGAGGTAACAGCGGGTGACAAAAGGCTATTTTGCGAACCGACGACGGTCGTGGAGCTGATCGTTGACATTGTGCACCTCAGTTTGGCGAATGCGAGTTGTCGTGAAACAAACTCTTTTCAAGATGATCCTTCGGCTATGAAGGACGGTCGCCAGTTGAAGCGCTTTAACGATTTTCAGCATTTTTTCGCGAATCAGCCAAAAAATTTTCAAAAATTTAAAAAACTAAATTATTTCAATATCTTAACTATTGTCCCGGGTATGATTTTTGAACGCAATTTACCAGAGAGGAGGCTTTCTCCAGGATCTGCGAAGGGCGCTACGACGGAGAGTCCTCGCGGTGACTGCCGTTCAGCCGCAAAGATTTGAGAGGCTGGGATACAAAATTTTAGGATTGGACTCGCCCGATCTGGAAAGCCGGGCCGAGAAGCGCTCATCGCAAAGAACGGGTTGCAAGATGGCAGCGCCATCATTGCAAGCGAGCGTGGATCATTGATGTGTCATTAGGCCTTGAGGCCAGCGGTCCAAGAACTCATCATATTGGTGAGACTTGTTTGCTCGGATTGCGTCGAGTTGAGGAGCGATTGAATGGCCGAGAATTGCGTCAGATAGCTCTGATACATCGCCTTCATGCTCGTGTTGAGTGCAGTTTGATCATCAGCAATTTTTTGCTCAACAGTTGTTTCCGTGGTGTTCAGTTCATCCTTAAAGACGGAGTCCTTCGTTGGTGATCCCAAAATCACATTGTTGAGATTTTGCATCAAATCGATCGCGCCGGTCGATTTTGATGATGAAGAAATGACATCGCTTATCAATTGCGGGTTTGTTTGACTGATCTGATCAACAGTCGCCACGTCAATTGATAAAGTTCCATCGAGGTTTGTTTTGACACCAATGGCCGACAATGTGGTTGGAGTCGCTCCGCTTCCCGTAATTGGCGTCGTTGTCAATGCTGCCAATTGCCCCAGGAATTGTTGGGCTATTGTATCATTAGCCAGTCCGCCCCGCTTCGTGATATCCGAATTGTACGCCATGGCGCTTTTTATGGTCGATAGAAGTGAGTTATAGCCTTGAACAATAGTCTGAAGCGCATTCAGCTGGGCCGTTGTGTTAGGCGCGGTTGACAGATTAACCTGACTGCTGCCCGTGGTTACGGCGTGCACATTGATATTGACGCCTGAAATCAAGTTGGAAAACGTGTTTGTCGATGACGTGTAGGTGACACCTGACGATGTGATGACCGCATCCTCGCCAGTGGTAACCGTTGGCCCTCCATTTGTGGATGTATTTAGTCCATCTGACAAATTGCTGTTGGGCGGAGAGGCGTTGTCCGTGATTTGAGCCGTGAAATTATTAGCTGTGCCTGTGCCATGCGTGATCTGAAGATATTGAACAGTCGTCGTTCCGGATGTCGAATTCATCACCGATGCACCATAGCCGGAGACGGCATTAATAGCAGTCGCGACATCGGCGAGTGATGCATAGGATTTCAGATCAAATGTTTGAAGAACTTTTGACGGAGTGAGGCTGATCGTCCCCGTTGCTGTGCTGGATGATCCATAATCAAACACTATGGTTGATCCGTCACTCGAGACACTGGCCGTTGGCGTGCCTGAGCTGATCGATGCACCAGAAGCGGCTGATGCAATGGCACTGTTGAGGGCGCTGGCGAAATCACTGACGGAACCGCTGGGAGGAACAGTGACCGTTGCTGATAAAGTTGTTCCGCTGTCGGTTGGAATACTGATTTGATAGGTGTCACCCGCGGTCAATTTGCTATTTGCGATCACGACGGATGCCTGATGGGTCGTCGGCGAAATTGCCGCCGGGGCGAGCGACTGTCCGCTGTAAAGGGTAAGCGTGCGGTCGGAGCTTGATCCCAGCAGAGTGGAAGTAGACGGTATCGGCGGCAACGTCACGACATTGGAGGTCGCTAACTGATTGACCGAGAAGGACAAATTAACGGGTTTGGGCTGGATATAAGATTGAAACGAGAAATCGGCGACGGTTGTGTCGGATGATTGGGTAGCGTAGGCCATCGCTTTGCTGTCGCCGAGGGCCGTCAGGGATGATTGAAATGAATTCGCCGAGGATACGACTTGGCCGATGGCCGAGATTGTAGCTTGAGCTGCGGCTTGTCGATTGTTGAGCAGGA
>Ga0164297_10001540_pt1 | contig 24261 bp, 29 predicted proteins | sample GEODES058metaG_FD_113539 | JGI IMG/M metagenome (GOLD analysis project Ga0164297, IMG submission 113539) | Dystrophic lake water microbial communities from Trout Bog Lake, Wisconsin, USA - GEODES058 metaG | ecosystem: Environmental > Aquatic > Freshwater > Lake | place: USA: Trout Bog Lake... | reverse complement strand
TTTTCGAGTGAAATGGTTTTGTTGGAAATGAAGAACTAATTGTCAGGTCGGTTAGCGCAGGGCGTATTTATCCCGCAAAAAGCTCATAATTAAATCATGTATTTTTATCTGTTCATCACCCTACTGGTCATTCAGCGTCTTTCTGAGTTGTATCGCTCGGCAAGTAACGAGAAATGGTTGCGGGCACAAGGCGCGATACAATATGGTGCCAAGCATTACCCATGGATGATCGCTTTGCACAGCTGCTTTATTTTATCGCTGGTAGTAGAGTATTATCTATCAGGTGGAAATCCAATAAATTATATTTTCCTTTTTGTGTTTGTCGCACTTTTGTTATTCAAATATTGGATTTTGTGCTCACTTGGGCAATATTGGAGTACAAAGGTATACCGAATACCCGGATCGGTTCCTGTAAAAAAAGGACCTTATAAATTGTTCAGGCATCCTAATTATGTTGATGTAGTTTGCGAAATAGCGATTATCCCACTGGTATTTCACTTGTATTATACCGCAGTGATCTTTTCAATTTTAAATGCAGTGATGCTGACAGTTAGGCTGAAAGTTGAGAATAGGGTTTGGGCGCAGTAAATAAAAAAATCCCCGGCCATTCACTACCGGGGATTTAACCATTCTTCAAACCAATTAAAAGTATTAATCTCTTATTTATTAACCACGTACTTGTACGCACCTAAAGCGCTCAAGGTTATAGGGTTTTCGGAATTTTTTAAAAAAACTTTTGAGACAATGAAAAGCATTTATATCGCTTTTTTAATTTTGCTTTTTGAATTTGATTAATAATGCTATATTTGCGCCTCTTTTAGGAGAATAGATTATTATGAAAAAAGACCTGCATCCCAAGAATTATAGATTAGTTGTATTTAAAGACATGTCAAATGACTATGCTTTTTTAACTAAATCGTGTATAGATACCCGTGAGTCCGTGAAATGGGAAGACGGCAACGAATACCCACTGGTGAAACTTGAAATTTCACATACATCTCACCCTTTTTACACCGGAAAGATGAAACTGGTAGATACTGCCGGACGTATCGACAAATTCCGCAGCCGTTACAACAAAAAGTAATTGGTTCGTTGATAAATTATTTGAAGGTCTCCCGATACAACGGGGGACTTTTTTTATTTTTGTACCATGGCTATTATCCTTTTTGACGATAACGCTCACCAAACACTTCTGCCTTTAACCTTTACACGCCCTGTGGGCGACCTCCGCATTGGTATATTGACGATCGCCGAAAAATGGGCAAAACATATCGGGCTCGATTTTTCCTGGCATACGCAGCGCTATTTGAGTCAGAAATTTCCTTTTAAACCTGAAGAGAAAAATTTGTTCATCAATGGTTCAGTTTGTCCCGATGAACAATTGCTGGAGGCTATCTATGCGCTGCATGGCGAAGAGCCTTTACTTTTTGAGGGCAGGCTTATTGCCGTAAAACTGTCAGAAAGCGGCGCAAAAAATTTCGATCCAAAAACCCAGTTCGACACCTTTGTCGAATACAAGGGCACGCCGGTAGTGATCACCTATCCTGAAGATATTTTTAAAAACAACGATACGGAACTTCGTAAGGATTTTAAATTGCTTACAACCGGCCGCACAAGCAGCACTATCAATAGCAGCAATGTGATCATTGGTGATGACTTTTTTGCCGAAGAAGGTGCCGTTGCAGATTGTTCAACTTTTAATACCACGAGGGGGCCTATTTATCTTGGCAAAGAGACTGAGGTTTGGGAAGGAACGCATATTCGTGGTGGTTTTGCGCTTTGTCATAATTCGCAGGTGAAGATGGGGGCGAAGATCTATGGTGCCACAACTGTAGGGCCTTTTTCACGGGTCGGCGGCGAACTCAATAATGCCGTGATATGGGGCTACTCATCCAAAGGTCATGAAGGCTATCTGGGTAATTCGGTAATGGGCGAGTGGTGTAATATAGGTGCTGACAGCAATAACTCGAACCTGAAGAATAACTATGCTGAAGTAAAATTGTGGGATTATGGTCTTGAACGGTTTCGCCGTACAGGATTACAGTTCTGCGGACTGATCATGGCCGATCATGCCAAATGTGCCATCAACACGATGTTTAATACCGGTACTGTAGTTGGCGTGGGAGCCAATATTTTTGGTGCAGGTTTCCCCCGCAATTTTATCCCCGATTTTTCCTGGGGCGGCGCTCAGGGTTATGAAACCTATTCATTGAAAAAAATGTTCGAAACAACAGAAAAAGTATTTGAACGTCGTGAGCACAGATTATTTGACGAAACGGAACAGCATATCCTGAAAGCAGTATTCGATTTAACCGAATCTTACAGGAGATTCTAAAAACAAAATCAACACAACTAATACAACTAATACAACCAATAAAACTAATACAACCATCCCGATAGCTATCGGGACAACTAATACAACCAATAAAACTAATACAACCAACACAACCAACAAAAAATGAGAAAGAAAATTGTTGCCGGAAACTGGAAAATGAATTTAGACTATGAAGAAGGTCTAACCTTATTTTCTGAAGTAGTTAATATGGTAAATGATGAAATAACCGGTCAGCAACATGTAATTGTGTGCAGCCCGTTTATCCACCTGCACAGTCTTGTTGCCTTAGGCAAATCAAGCACAAAAGTGTCGGTTGGTGCTCAAAATGCCCACCAGGCAGAATCCGGAGCTTTTACAGGCGAGATCTCAGCTAAAATGATACGCTCTGTTGGCGCTGAATATGTGATCCTGGGGCACTCAGAACGCAGGCAATATTTTGGCGAAAGCAACGAGCTGCTTGCGAAAAAAGTTGATATCACGTTAAAGCACGCATTGCTGCCAATTTTTTGTATTGGCGAAACCTTGCAGGAACGTGAAACCGGGATCCATTTTGACGTGATCAAAAAGCAATTGTCAGAAGGTATTTTTCATCTTGATGCATCGGAATTTGCCAAATTAGTGATCGCTTATGAGCCTGTATGGGCTATTGGTACCGGCGTTACTGCAAGCTCGGCTCAGGCACAGGAGATCCATGTTTTCATTCGTAACGAGATCGCTGCAAAATATGGCCAGAGTATCGCAGATAGTACGACAATCCTTTACGGTGGCAGTTGCAATCCAAAAAATGCAGCCGAACTATTTAGCCAGGCGGATATTGATGGTGGCCTTATCGGTGGAGCTTCGTTAAAATCGCGCGATTTTGTGGATATTGCCAGAGTATTTAATTGATAGGCTTGCCAGATACCGACAATTTGTACAGCAATTAGTTTAGGATACTAAGATAACGCAAAATTGAAATTACAAACGCTTGTGGCAAATCAACAACGCAGATGAAAAGGCTGCTTAAAATATTTGTACCGCCATCTGTTGCATTTTTGCTGTATTTTATTGCTGTGCGTTACAGCCCCTATTATTTTACACTCCGGATCGATTCGATGGGCGATGGTAAGCTTCAGAGCTTTATGTCGTTCTACCGCTACTTGTTCCCTCTTATATTTGTGACCGGGATTTTGACCCAGCTACTTTTGTTTATCCCGATCTGGAACAAAGTGGCCCATGGTTCTGATCGGATAAAATGGTTCGCCTTTATCGGCTGTTGTCTCCTCTGTTTTATCTTAGGATCGTTGGTGGCTTATGCAATTTGGGATGAAGTATCCGGAAAACACCTGTATAAACTCTGCCTTTTTTTGACAGGGGTGCAAGTGATCTATTGGATAATAAATATCGCTATCACACATTTGCTGGAGAATAAATTTAAGCAAACAGCTAGTAAAACCGCAGAAAAACCAAAAATATGAATTATTTAGAATTGCATTTTACCCTTATAGATGCAGCCGATTTCCAACAAGACCTGCTGATCAATGAATTGGCTGATATTGGTTTCGACACTTTTGAAGAAGCAGAATTTGGATTTAAGGCATTTATAGCTGAATCAGTTTTTGATAAGCAGTTACTGGATGAAAAGCTTGCTGCCTTTAGGGAGCAATTTACCTTTAGCTACGATTTTAACCTTATACCCCAGCAAAATTGGAACGAGGTTTGGGAAAGTAATTTTGAACCTATACAAATAAGGAACAAGGTTTGGGTGAGAGCGACTTTTCACCAACCTAAACCCGAATTTCCTTTTGAGATCGTTATCGACCCTAAGATGGCATTCGGAACCGGACATCATGAAACCACATCGATGATGATGGGATCAATGCTGGATACTGATTTTAACGGCAAAAAAGTGTTAGATATGGGCTGCGGCACAGGTATACTGGCAATACTTGCTGAAAAATTAGGAGCAACAGACATTGTAGCGGTTGACAATGACCTGGCATGTTATGATAGTACTCTGGAAAATGCCCGCCTCAATAATTGCCAGCATATCAGGGTATTTTGCGGATCGAAAGAGGCTATTCCAATTGAACAATATGATATAATTCTTGCTAATATCAATCGGAATATACTGCTCGACCAAATTGACCGTTATGCCTGGGTGCTGAAATCGGGCGGCGAACTATACCTGAGCGGGTTTTATGAGCGTCCTGACCTTGAAGTGATCAAAATTGAGGCTGCGCATTATAACCTCACTTATTTCGATCATCATAAAGCAAAGGATTGGGTTGCAGCTAAATTTGTAAAGTTGTAAAGAATCTGGTCCCGATAGCGAAGCATCCCGGCCGGTTTTAATTGAATAATGCTTTAATGTTGAAGATGCCAATGTATTTGCAATTGGCTTTTTTAGACCTTTATTTTCTGTTTTGCGCCAATTTAAAACCTGATGAGAATTCATTTTATTGCAATAGGTGGTAGTGCTATGCATAACCTGGCTATAGCACTTGCGAAAAAGGGCTGGGATATCAGTGGGTCGGATGATGTGTTTTTTGAGCCTTCTGTGTCGCGCCTTGCGGCAAACGGTTTGCTTCCCGAAAAAGAAGGCTGGTTCCCGGAAAAGATCGTACCCGGTATTGACGCGATCATTTTAGGCATGCATGCTCGTGCTGACAATCCTGAATTATTGAAAGCATTGGAGCTTGGCCTGAAAATATATTCATACCCCGAATATATTTATGAATACTCAAAAAATAAGTTGCGGGTAGTAATAGGGGGGAGCCATGGTAAAACTACGATTACTTCGATGATCCTGCATGTTTTGAAAGAGACAGGTAAAGATTTTGATTACCTGGTTGGTGCCCAGCTTGAAGGATTTGACAATATGGTCAGGTTAAGCGATACGGCACCAGTTATCGTTATTGAAGGCGATGAGTATCTTTCATCAGCAATTGACAGTCGTCCAAAATTTCATATTTATCATGCCAACATTGGGGTCATCAGTGGCATTGCCTGGGATCATATCAACGTATTTCCAACGTTCGAAAATTATATCAACCAGTTTAGTTTGTTTATCGAAACAATCGTACCCGGTGGAAAACTGATATATTCCGGGTCAGATCGAATTGTGGCAGATGTAGTTACTAACGATAAGTCAAACGTTCAAAAAATACCTTATGATCTGCCAGCTTATTATATTAAAAATGGTATTACATATATTATAGCTGATGATGCTGAATATCCATTGCAGGTATTTGGTGAACATAATCTTTTGAACCTTGAAGCCGCCCGCCTGGTATGTGAAAATCTGGGTATCCTTGCCTCCGATTTCTATAATAGCATAGTGAGTTTTAAAGGTGCTGCACGTCGCCTCGAGCTGGTCGCCAGGAATGAAAACACGAGCTTTTTTAAGGATTTTGCACATGCCCCATCCAAATTGAAGGCAACAATTGCTGCCGTTAAACTTCAATTTCCGACCAGAAAGCTACTGGCTTGTATTGAGTTACATACTTTTAGCAGTTTGAATAAAGAGTTTTTAGATCAATATGCAGGCACGATGGACGAGGCGGATACGGCCGTTGTTTTTATTGACAAGAAAACGTTTGAACAGAAGAAAATGTTGCCATACGGTGCTGAAATCGTTAAAATAGCGTTTGGCAGAGAGGATATTTTATTTTTTAACGACCCTTTAGCATTAGAAAATTACCTCTCCGCGATCAACTATGATGGAAAAAATTTACTGATGATGAGCTCGGGAAACTTCGGTGGTTTAGATCTGAAAGCCCTTGCCGGAAAGATATTATAAAAATTATAAATAATATTCTTGTATTTGATATTTTTTGTAACTTTATTAACTTCTGAGAAACCTTATCTCAGTAAAAAAGAGAAATGAAAGCACTAGGTAAAAAAATCAGGTTACTTCGCCATCAAAAAGGATGGAGCCAGGAAGACGTCGCAAAAAAACTCGACATCTCAATCCCGGCATTTTCCAAGATCGAAACAGGAATAACTGATATTAATTTATCGAGGCTGGAACAAATTGCTGTGTTATTTGATATGACAGTTGTGCAATTGCTTACATTCAGCGATTCAGAACAGGATCAAAAATTTATCAATGAACTCGAAACGGTCAACAAAAAATTACTTGACCGCGAAGCAGAAGTAATTGACTTGCAAAAGAAAGTTATTGAACTTTTCGAAGAGTTGCGCCACACCAAAGTTACAGCCTGAATTCCACGGTTTCCTTCCCCTGCCTATTGAAATTTGTACCTTAATGTTAGGTGTTTTTTGCCAAACACCCCGCCCATGCTATGGTGCAATGCGATCATTTTATCATTAAAATCGCCTACCCACGATAGCTCCAATTCTGAATATTGATTGAGTGGTAGCGCATATTCGCCAAGCTTAATAAACAAACCCGACTCAAGGCCGTGTTTTTGGTATTTTTGCTTGGTACCCATAACTACTGCCCGCATTCGGTGCACACCACGCCAGCGGTAATAAAGGAATTTCAACTTTCCAAGCAGATTTAGTTTGCCATTGATATGTTTAAATATCTGGTTTGCATCAGGCAATATAACGACGAACGAAGCAGGTTCTCCGTTGACATAGGCAAACCAGATCAGGTTCTCGTCCATGATGGGCTTCATCATCCTAAAGCTTTCAAGTATTGTTTTGTGGCTTATGGGCACAAAGTTTTCAAAGTCGCGCCAGGCATCGTTGTAAATTTCAATGAAATCGGCAGCGTACTGATCAATTTTTGCCGATTCAAAATGCTTGAACTCATACCCCGGTTTTTGAGATACCCATGCCGCAATCTTCCTGAATCGCTCAGGAAATGGTTTAATGATATCAACGTGATTGGTTATCTGTTCGTATAAAGTTATAAAGCCATAGTCGTCAAAAAACTTTTTATAATACGGCGGATTATAATTCATACCATATGAGGGCGGAACGAAGCCTTCGGCCAGTAATCCCCAAAAATTATCATTCTCACCAAAATTAATAGGGCCATCCATCGCTTCCATCTCTTTTGCTTTAAGCCAGGCTTTCGCGGTATCAAACAATAAAAAAGCAGCGTCCTGTTGGTCGATACACTCAAAAAAACCCATACCGCCGGTTGGCTGTTCGTATTGGTAGGCTTTCTTTTCATTGATAAAAGCAGCAATTCGGCCTATCGGCTGGTCCCGATCATCTGTTAAAATCCAACGGATAGCCTCGCCATGCTGGTGGAAGCTGTTTTTATCCGGATTAAAAACCGCTTCAATATCAATATCCAGCGGGCATATCCAGTTTGGGTCGTTTCGGTATATTATCCGGGCAACGTTCAAAAATGTCTGGCGTGTACGTTTATCGTTTACCTCGGTTATTTTCATGGGTTTTGGTTTAAATATAAAAAAAGCATCCGCAAATGCCGGATGCTTTTCTATGTTATCAATTTAAGATATCGGTTTTTAATTAAAAATCGTCGTCATCATCATAATTATCGAAGCTTTCATAACGCCCCAGGTCATCAAGGGGTATATCAAAATCCTCGTCATCATCGTCGTCTACAACGCGTTTTTTTGCAGGAATATCAGCAGGCGTTTCATCTTTTTTTGCGCCAGTGCTTTTTGCACTTGTTTCGTTCTTAGCTGGTTTCTTTGGCGTTTCCATTTCGATGATTTATTGTTTAGTCTGTATAGGGTATTTAATTAGGGTCAATTCAATGCTATTGCTATGCGTTTCGCTTTTGCTATTCAAAAATAATTAAAATCGGTTTCAAAGAAAATACAATTAAAAATTATTCTGATTGCTCGCCGATTGATGAGGAAGTATCCTGGAAGTCTTTTATTTGAGGCAGATCACTGAGGCTATTGATACCAAAATAATCCATAAATTGCTGACTCGGACTATACAATATCGGCCTGCCGACTCCATCTGATTTGCCAGAAATGGTGATCAATTCTTTTTCGAGTAATTTTTGGATCGAATACTCGCTGTTAACACCCCTGATCTGCTCAATTTCTAATTTGGTCACTGGCTGTTTATAAGCAATTATCGCCAGCGTCTCGAGTGATGCCGGACTTAATTTCTTTTTCGAACGCTGTATCTGCAGTAAGTTGATGATCGGGTGAAAATCCTTTTTGGTTAGAAACTGGTAGCCGTTTGCTACATTGACCAGCTCGATCGCCAGGTTATTCTCTCTATATTTTTTTTCGATGCTTGCGATGCAGGCAACAACTTCGTCCCTGGTAAAATCCCGTTCAAAAACCGATTGAAGGCAAAAAATAATTTCGTCTATCCTGATGCTTTGTTCCGATGAAAAAATCAATGCTTCAATAAATAGTTCGGGGCTTTCCATTCAGTTAAAAAATCAAATCTTCAGGAGCCAAATATGCAAAAAGATATTTCAGATTGCTAAAATTGATTCAGAACATATCAACAATTGGGGAAATGTTTGGGGAATTCGATTGACTTTGAGGAAAAAAGTGGGAAAAAAAGCAACAGTTTTCGGAAAATTATTCCACAATTAATTAATATATATATTAATGGTTAAGTTTTTTGCACAGCAAATGGGTTTTCCACAAAATGGCACAAGTTTTGGTTATTAGTAATAGACCCCCAAAAAGGGCTGTTTTTCATAGGTAGATGTAGAGGCCGGTAACTGCGAGAGTCCCCGGCCTTTCTTTTTTACTTAAATTTCAAGCAATAGTTCCTGATCCAGGGGATAAAAAATAAACCTTAAAGCTAATTTTTTAATAATTGATCACCTGTTCTTCCAGTTGCGTAGGAAGCTCGCGCCACTCATATTTTTGGTTACGTAGCTGAGGTTCGAAGCCCGCTTCTGCAATGGATTGCTGAATTCCTTTTGCTGTAAAGCGATGTGGGGCTCCTGCGGCCGAAACTACATTTTCTTCGATCATGATAGAGCCGAAATCATTGGCGCCGGCGTGTAAGCAGATCTGGGCAACCTGTTTCCCTACGGTAAGCCATGAAGCCTGTATGTTTTTGATATTGGGGAGCATGATACGGCTCAATGCGATCATGCGGATGTATTCATCGCCTGAAACATTATTAGTTATGCCTCTGACTTTACGCAGCAATGTGCCATCGTCCTGGAACGGCCATGGGATAAATGCGGTAAAGCCATACGTACCTTCCGGCTTTTCTGATTGTACCTCACGTATCCAAACCAAGTGCTCAAAACGCTCTTCAATGGTTTCAACGTGACCAAACATCATGGTAGCCGATGTAGGCAGGTTAAGTTTATGCGCAGCGCGCATAACATCTAACCATTCTTTTCCACCACATTTGCCTTTGGATATCAGTCTGCGTACCCTGTCATTCAAAATTTCGGCGCCCGCACCAGGCAATGAATCCAAACCAGCGGCTTTCAGTTCGCGCAGTACGTCAATATGGCTCATGCCTTCCAGTTTGGCAACGTGCGCAATTTCCGGCGGGCCAAGGGAGTGTAACTTCAGGTCGGGATATAATTCCTTCAATTGTTTAAACAGGTCGGCATAAAAGCGCAAACCAAGATCGGGGTGGTGGCCACCCTGCAGTAGTAATTGGTCGCCGCCAAAACGGAAGGTTTCCTCGATCTTCACCTTATAGGTTTCGATATCGGTGATATAACTATCCTCGTGCCCGGGGCGACGAAAGAAATTACAGAATTTGCAATTGGCTATACAAACATTGGTGGTGTTTACATTCCGGTCGATCTGCCAGGTTACCTTGCCATGCGGAACTTGTTTTTTGCGCAACTCGTTGGCAACAAACATCAATTCGGCAGTAGGGGCATGGTGGTACAGGTGCACACCTTCTTCGATAGATAGAAAATCAAAGTTTAAAGCGCGCTGCAGCAAGTCGGCAGTATTCATAAGGTCAAAAATACGTACAATTTATTTCGGTTTAAAAACCCTGAAAAATAATTGACAATGAAATGTAATACAGACTTCAATCTACGCAATCACCTTCGAAAAACTTTCTTAAGTAACCTAAAAGCTTCAGACAACCATCCCTTTATCCAGCCTTAAAACCTTTGTCACACTATCCGGCAGCTCATGCTGATAATGGGTGACATAGATGAGGGTGACATTGCTCAATTCACAGATAGTATCTACTACGGCTTTGAAATGGGCCACCTGGTGTGTATCAAGCCCCTGGCAGGGTTCGTCAAAGATCAACAGGCTTGGATTTTTAATTAAAGCACGGGCTAGTAAACATAGCCTTTGCGCGCTGGCCGGTATATTTCTGAGCAGCTTACGTGCATATTGGTCTATTTCTAACGCTTTCATCCAGCGTAGGGCTATCGCTGCCTTTTTTGGGTCGCTTGTCCTGAACAATCCCATTGTATCAAAAAACCCCGATTCGATCACCTGTAAACAGCTATTATCTGTCGGGAAATATTGGTAAAGCTCGGGCGAGATAAAGCCGGTTTCGCTTTTAATATCCCAAATACTTTCGCCGGTACCCCGTTTGCGGTCGAATAAAATGATATCGATGGCATAGGCCTGGGGATTATCGGCATTGATCAGGCTCAGCAAGGTCGACTTACCGGCGCCATTCGGACCAAGCAGTGCCCAGCGCTCGGCCTGCTTAACCTGCCAGCTGATATCTTTTAATACTTGTTTTGCGCCATAGGTGATATTCACCCTATTCATCCTGATCATATCAGTATAAGTGGGGCGAAGAGGTCGCAGGCTAAGTAATCCGGCTAATTCAGTTTTATCGATATTATCTGTTGAGTTAGCACTAACCATCTTCGATTCAAACTCATTGCGAGGCATTACTTTCCCGATACTGCCATTTTTTAAAATAGCTACGTGGCTGATTGAATCCGGTATCTCCACTGGCGAAGTTGCCAGCACAACGGTAATACCTGAAGCGATGATGGTTTGGATAATATCGCCGAACATAGCGCGCGTTTCCACATCAAGTCCGGCCAATGGGTTGTCCAGCAAAAGCAACACCGGATTTTTGATCAAAGCGGCAGCTATTAAAAGTCTTTTAGTTTCGCCATTGGAGAGTTTGATCAGTTGCTTGTCCTTTAAAGCATCGAGTTGTAAAAACTTAAGCACTTTAGTCAAATTCCATCCAAAATCATGGTCATTGAAAGATCTTACGGTAGCCAAATACTCAGCAACAGTCAATGCATCTTCTGAATCGGAAGAATTATACCGTTGCTGGTAATAAAAATCGCCGGTATTAGATAGATTTTTGAAATGATGCCTCGATTCAACCAGCGCTATCAACCGATGAAAGGTTAAGCTGGTATCATTAATATTTCGTCTTGAAAGAAATTCTTCGTGGAAGTAATAACGGATATTACCGGCAGACAAATGAAACTTGCCTGCGATAATTTGTAATAAAGCGCTTTTGCCTGAACCACTTTCGCCAACAAGTGCCCAATTTTCACCGGCATTGATGGTAAAATTGAGGCCGCTGAAAACAATAGTATTAGCCAGCTTCAAATCGGCCCCGATAACAGATATCAACGGTTTTCCCATAGGCCCCGAAAATAATGATAATTGGCACTGAAAAATAAAATTTTGGCGATCGATTTTCATCGGGCCCAACAAACAAAAAGCCCCGCATAAAATGCAGGGCTCTTGTTGTTTTTTCAAACTGAAACTGAAATTACATTTTTTTCTTAGTAGTGTCAGCCATTTTCTTAGAAGTGTCAGCCATTTTCTTAGAAGTGTCAGCCATTTTCGCAGTAGTGTCAGTTTTAGTTGCAGTAGAATCAGCGCCAGCGGCAGATTTACCTTTGCAAGCAGCAGCTGAAACAGCGATTGCTAAAGCAAGGAAACCAATTTTGAAAGTGTTTTTCATTTTAGTTTTTTTTAATAAGTGATTAATAGTTTCTCTTTAATACCGTAAACAAAAAAAGGTAACCCGTAATATTTAAAAAAAATTACGGGCTACCTGATTACCTAATAAAAAAACTGAAAATCAGTAGAAAAAACTAAAATGAGATCGCTAAGCGGCGATTATTTCTTTTTAGTAGTGTCGGCAGCTTTTTTAGTAGTGTCAGCAGCTTTCTTAGAAGTGTCAGCAGCTTTTTTAGTTGTGTCAACAGCTTTTGCAGTAGTATCAGTTTTAGTTGCAGTTGAATCAGCAGCAGCACCTGATTTACCTTTACAAGCAGCGAAAGAAACAGCGATAGCCAAAGCTAAAGCACCAATTTTGATAGAATTTTTCATTTGAATAATAGTTTTGTTTCGACTTAATACCTGACTCTAAAAAAGGTAACCCAATATTTTTAAAAAAAATATTAAGTCCATGTAAATAGTAGGGTATTTAATGGGAGCCGGATTTTTTTTTAATTGATTTAGGGTCAACAGTTAACCAAATACAACAAAATGATGATAGCCGCTGTTCGGGCATCAGCAATGAAGGGGTAAAGCCTGCCTTGTGAAAGAAATATCGCTCTTAAATTGATTTTTTACCCCGGTAATAAAGACCAAAGGGCGCATCATGATTTTCACCAGGCGACAGGAAAACTGTAAATGTTTTATCTTTTGAACCTATCCTTACCGCAGCATGGATTTGTTTAATAATTATCGTAAAATTGAACACTAAAAAAATAGCCTGGGATGTACCTGCTAATTTTGGCTATTTTTTTTATCCTGAGTGGGTTACAATTTCGCATAAATAGTATTAATAGTGAATAAAGAGTCTAAAATAGCTACTCCGACCGATAGCGAAATTGTATTTGGTATACTCAATAATTCGGAAAGTGCCATTAAACGTTTGTATGTGGCTTATTTTCCGATGGTGTTGCAGCTGATCATTAATAACAACGGCACACCCGATGATGCTAAAGACATTTACCAGGAAGCGGTCATTGTTCTTTATAATAAAATAAAAAAGGGCGACTTTGAGCTGAACAGTAAACTGAAAACATTTTTGTATTCGGTTTGTCGCAGGCTTTGGCTGAAGAGGCTGAATCAAATGAGTCGTTATGGGGGCGACCTGAAAGACTTCCAGGAATATGTTCCTGTAGAAGACGAGGTTGAGGACCAAAACGAACGTAATTTGCAGTTTAGCAAAATGCAAAGTGCCCTGGGAATGCTTGGCGAGCCATGCAAAACCATTATTGAAGACTTTTATATCAATAACAGATCGATGCAGGATATCTGTGAGCGGTTTGGCTACACGAATGCCGATAATGCCAAAACGCAAAAATATAAATGCCTGCAAAGGCTGAAAAAATTATTTTTTCAGCAGAAATAGATGAAATGAAATGAGAGAAGAGGAACTTTTGGAAGCAATTGAACGATACATCAGCGGCAACATGTCTGCCGATGAGCGTCGTGCATTTGAACAGCTGCGCCTGCAAAATTCAGACGTCGATCAGCGGGTTATCGAGCACCAGCAATTTGTTGGTTTGCTTAAACAATACGGCGAGCGCGTCGAACTTGAGAACAGGTTAAATGCGATCCACAGTGAGATTGATGTTCATGCCCTGGTTGAAGAAGCGACCGAGCGTCCTTTATGGATCGTTCAGTTGTGGCGCAATCATCATTCAAAAATATCTGTGGCGGCATCAATTGCCATTTTTGCCATTTTGGGTACTTTATTTGTAGCCGGAAGCCTAAGCACCAAATCGGGCTATATCGAATTGGTTAGAGAGGTAGATAAATTACGTACTGATATCCGGGGAGGCAAATACCGGAGTGTGAGCCAGGTTGTTAAACCTGCAGCGATGTCTTACGATAAATACCGTGGAACAGGTTTTGCCATTACCGGCAATGGTTTGATCGCAACAAATTTCCACGTGATCGAGAAAGCTGATTCGGTTTATGTACAGAATGCTGCGGGTAAATCATATCGGGCGAAGTTGGTTTACAGCGATCCCAACAGTGATGTGGCGATATTAAAAATTACGGATACCGCATTCAGAAACCTTGGTCCGATTCCATACACCTTCAAGAAATCTGAAAGTGATCTGGCTGAAAGCGTATTTACTTACGGATTCCCTCAGGATTCAGCGCATTACGACGATGGTCGCATTACCCAGCAAAGCGGGCTCAATGGCGATAGTATCGATTACCAAATATCTGTTCCCCTTAATCCGGGTAACAGTGGTGGTCCTTTGCTGGATAGCCGTGGTAACGTTGTAGGTGTGGTAAAAGCCAGGTTGACCCAACAACAGGGTGTATATTTCGCATCGAAATCAAGCTACCTGCTTGCTGCCCTCGATAGCCTGGCACAGGATTCTACGATCAGGAAACCGATTTTAAATTCAAAGAATACCCTGTCGGGACTAAGCCGTTCACAACAAGTTAAAAAACTAAGAAATTACGTGTTCCTCGTAAAGGTTTACGCAAAGAACTAATATTGTTTGCCAAATAGTAAAAGGGCTTTCCGGTATAAACGGAAAGCCCTTTTTTTAAGACACGATTTTAGTACACGATTTTAGGATTCTTTAGATTTTCGGGATGATTTAAAGAATTTGTGCTACCGGGTTGGCGTATATTGAAAAATAAATTAAACAGCTTTTGATATTTAAGATCAATTTGCAGAAATAGACTTTATTTTGATTTATCTACTTGAGATTTATTTGAAGGCTACCTATCTACTTCACCCAAAACAAAATCTATCGACCCAATGATCGCGATCAGGTCTGCGATCATTACACCTTTGGATATAGCCGGGAGAACCGACAGGTTACAAAAACTTGGTCCACGTGATTTTACCCGGTAAGGGATCTCGGTATCCAGAAACCTTTCTTTGCCTTCTTTATCGTATTCTTTATTCTTTTGGTGGATGAAGTAGAAACCAAGTTCGCCTTTTGCACCTTCGCCTCTTATATAGTAATCCTGCGGCTTCGGCGTTAGTTTTTTAGGCATTAAAGCCCGTGGATCAAAATCAGGTGTGCGTTTAAGCTCTTTTTGGAGGCGGTCAAGGCATTGTTCTATAATACGAAGAGATTGTTCGATCTCATCGATGCGCACCTTGTAACGGTCCCAGCAATCGCCCAGCGTGCCCATTTCGCCTTTGCCTACCGGGATCTCGAAATCAATCTCAGGATAAGCTGAATAACCATCGATACGGCGCAGGTCCCATTTCAATCCCGAACCGCGCAGCATAGGGCCCGAGCAACCATAATTGATAGCCACATCCAGTGGCAAAACGCCAACATTAGCGGTGCGTTGTATAAATATCTGGTTATTGGTCAACAAGCCGTTAAGCTCGTCTAATTTAGGTCTGAAATAGTTGACAAACTCCCGGCAACGTTCTTCAAATCCTACAGGCAGGTCGTAAAATAAGCCGCCTACCCAAATATAGTTGTACAACATGCGCGAGCCTGAGGCCCATTCCAACATGCCCATGATATGTTCACGGTCGCGGAAACACCAAAGGAAAGGGGTGAAAGCGCCGATATCGATCCCATAAGTGCCAATTGCGATCAGGTGTGAGGCAATGCGGTTGAGCTCGCAAACCAACACCCGGATATATTCTACACGTTTCGGAATATCTTTATCGATACCCAACATCTTTTCGACACCCATTACCCAAACGTGACTATTATTCATCGACGCCAGGTAATCCATGCGGTCAGTAAAAGGGATGGTTTGCTGGTAGCTGAGCGATTCGGCATGTTTTTCAAAACAACGATGCAGGTAGCCGATGTGGGGTATCACTTCTTTAACGATCTCGCCATCGGTGATCAGTTCAAGACGCAAAACGCCATGCGTAGAAGGGTGTTGCGGCCCCATATTGAGCACCATCTCCTCTGTCGCGGCATCAGCGATCTTTTTAGTATAGCGCGCTAAAGCTTCTTCGTATTTTGAATTAGTAATATTCAACTCAATCTATCTTGATTCCCTTATAATATTTGTCAACCGTTGTATAATCCTTCCTTAATGGAAAACCTTCCCAATCATCGGGTAATAATAACCTTCGCAGATCAGGGTGACCATCGAAATAAATGCCTGTCATCTCATAAGCTTCCCGTTCATGCCAATCGGCAGCCTGGTAAACACTGCTGATACTTGGGAACGATGGCAGATCGTTTTCATCGCGACTATTTTCTTTACTGATCTTTAAGGTCAGCCGGGTTTGGTAGGGGATGGACGCCAGGTGGTAAACCACACCAAAGCGGTTTTCTTCTGTGCCGTAGTCAACACCACTCAGACAGGATAAAAAATCGAAATAGGTCTGCGGGTTATTTTTTAGTTCAAGACAAACGTCAACTATCCGGTTGGGATCAACCAGTAGGGCCGGTTGCAGGCCTGTGGTTTCCTCGCCAACTATAATTTCTTCGCCAAATTTATTGACGATCATTGTTTTGATCTCTTCGAAACTCATGGTGCCAGGCGTGCCTTTTTCCAGGTTTTGTTATCCACTTTTTTATAAACTATCCGGTCGTGCAGCCGGCTGGGTCTGCCCTGCCAAAATTCTATCACTCTTGGCCTTAAAACATAGCCACCCCAATGCGATGGTTTCGGAATTTCTTTGTCAGCATATTGTGCCTCTAACTCCTGCCATTTTTGTTCGAGCACATCGCGGTCGGCAATTTCCTGGCTTTGGGGCGATGCTAAAGCACCAACCTGGCTGCCTTTGGGGCGCGAATGGAAATATTTTTCGGAGGTATGTTTATCTAATTTTTCAATTACGCCTTCAATTCTTACCTGCCTTTCGAGTGAGTCCCAGAAAAATAATAAAGCTCCCGTCGGATTTTTGGCGATCTCTTTTCCTTTGCGACTCAGGTAATTGGTATAAAACGAGAATCCATCCTGGTTATAACCTTTCATTAAAACTATCCGTGCCGAAGGGCGCCCATCGGTTGTGGCTGTGGCCAGCGTCATGGCCGTAGGTTCGTTTTGTTCTGATTTAACGGCTTCGTCAAACCATTTGGCAAACTGTTTTATCGGATCGGCTGCAGTATCTTTCTCAGATAATGAAGCAGCGTGATATTCTTTGCGTATATTTTGTATGTCCTGTTCGTTCATTCCTGCAAACTTACAAATTAATTGCCCTGTAAAATTATCCGCTATTTCATATTTTAATAAATGAACATATTATTACCTTAGGCTTTATAAATTGACAAAATATATTTTATGCTTAGTCAGATCGCACCGGCCGACGGACGTCTTTTAATATCAGAGCCATTTATGCTCGATCCTAATTTTAAAAGATCAGTGCTCCTTTTAACCGAATACAGCGAAGCCGGAGCCATGGGTTTTATACTGAACCATGAAAGTGATTTTCAACTCGGAGAAATATTACCCGAATTGCCTTATTCTGAATTTCCGGTTTTTGTTGGGGGCCCTGTTGGGAAAGATACCCTGCATTTTATACACCGGGTGCCGGAAAAAATAGCAGGTGGTATTGAATTGGAAAACGGACTATATTGGGGAGGTGATTTTGAGGCTGTAAAAGAAATGCTGACAGCCTATAGTTTAGCTGAAGGCGAGATCAAATTTTTCATCGGCTATTCTGGCTGGACCTCAGGGCAGCTGGATTCAGAAATAGAAGATGACGCCTGGATCGTCACTGATAAATTCAATGCCGAGATACTGTTTGCTAATGACGAACAAAATATGTGGAAAGACGTGGTAAAGGGCCTGGGCCAACGCTACGCACACATCGCCAATTTCCCTGAAAATCCGGAGTTGAATTGAGTAGGGTAGTTAATTGGGGATTAGTTAACTGGTGATTGGTTAACTAGTTAATCGGGTATTATCAATCCGAAATTAAAAGCCAACAAAACACTAGCCAACAAAACATAAATTAACTAATCACCAGTTAACTAATCACATTGCATCCATTTCCCTCGCCGATTCCTCTACTTTTTGTTTAAGCTGCTCTTTGTAGGCGATCAGGTTTTTTACAAGGCTCTCGTCAGCAGTAGAAACGATTTGAGCGGCCAGGATGCCTGCGTTTTTTGCGGCATTAAGGGCCACTGTAGCTACCGGGATACCATTAGGCATTTGCAATATGGATAGGATGGAGTCCCAGCCATCAATGGAGTTGCTTGATTTTACGGGAACACCAATAACCGGCAAATAGGTGAGTGAAGCAACCATGCCGGGTAAATGCGCAGCACCGCCAGCACCGGCGATGATCACTTTCAGGCCCCTATCAGCCGCCGATTTTGCATAGCTGAACATACGATCAGGTGTACGGTGTGCCGATACAACCGTGATCTCATAGGCAACGCCTAATTCTTTCAATACATCTGCGGCGTCCTGCATTACATTCAGGTCGGATTTGCTGCCCATGATGATGCCGACGGTGGGGGTTTTATTTGTGTTCATAATTATTGGATCATAGTTGATAGATCATAGATCATGGTTAATGGTTCGTAGATCATGGTTCATTCTGGATAAACGATGGTATGCTGATAATATCTTTAAAAATTCATTTATATCAGTGGCCGAAATATCGCTCTAAGGCCATGAATCATGAACTATGACCCATGAACTAACAGCTAACAAACAACTTTCAACGTCTCCTGCACAAACCTCGCTTTCTCGATCGCTTTCTCCCTGTCATCATCAACAACAGTAACGTGTCCCATTTTACGGAATGGTTTTGTTAAGGCCTTGCCGTATAAATGTACGTATACACCTGCACATTCCAATACCTTTTCAATGCCCTGGTATACTGCCGGGCCCTCGTAGCCGGGTTCACCTAATACATTGATCATGATGGCATTACTGAGGCAGGTGGTATCGCCCAGGGGCTGGTTGAATATTGCCCGCAAATGTTGTTCAAACTGCGACACTACATTACCCTCTATGGTCTGGTGGCCGCTGTTATGCGGGCGCGGAGCCAGTTCATTCACTAAAATTCTACCTTCTTTGTCCAAAAACATTTCCACTGCCAGCAGGCCGGTTATATTCAACTTTTCGGCAACGCTGATGGCAATCCGTTCAGCTTCCTGTTGTATATCAAACGGAAAGGTGGAGGGTGATATTAAAAACTCTACCAGGTTAGCCTGTGGATTGAATTCCATCTCTACCATCGGGAAAGCTTTGGTTTCCCCGTCGGCATTGCGGGCTACGATCACTCCGATCTCCTTCTCAAAATCCACCCATTTTTCTATCAGGCTAGGCTCTGTAAAAGCGTTTTCGAGATACGATTCGTCTTTAATTTTATAAACACCTCTGCCATCGTAACCATCCCTGCGCAGCTTTTGAATATATGGGTAGGGGATATGACTATGCAGTAATTGTTCTTTAGAAGAGATCACCTGGAACTCGGCAGTAGGGATATCGTTTTCTTTGAAAAACTGTTTCTGCAGCGCTTTGTCTTGTATTAAACGGATGATACGCGGTTGCGGGTAAACCAATACGCCTTCTTTTTCCAACTGTTCAAGCGCATCAACATTGACCTTCTCAATCTCGATGGTGAGCAGATCTACTTTTTTGCCGAATTTATAGACGGTTTCATAATCACCGAGCAACCCGACCACAAACTCATCGCATAATTTCCGGCAGGGCGCGTCGCGATCCGGATCGAGAACTTTAACGGTCACGTTGTAATTAATGGCCTGTTGTATCAGCATGCGCCCTAATTGTCCGCCGCCTAAAATGCCAAGTTTAAGGTCTCCGTAAAATGCTTTCATGATCAGGATGCAAGTTTAGCCTAAATCTTTCAAAAAGCATAATGCGCCCGACTTTGATTCTCGCTATTGTTCCGTCAATCCGCCCGGAGTTTGGCCTATAGAGAAAGTGTCTTTCCTTTAGCATCATTCCAATTATGCTTAAACAAAAAAATCATATAAAAATTTATATTGTCTGAATATGAGCTATATATAAATTTATAAGGAACTATGTATTGCATAATACCATATTTAACATATAACTTAGATTTTAATTTAGAAAACAAATATGAGATCATTTTTTATTACGGTGATACTGCTGGTAGCCAGCGGCACACTATGCATGGCGCAATGCGACCAAAAGGTAAGCTTCTCTTCTGGAATAACAACTCATCTTGACGCAAACGGCGGCATCAAAAATACGGTTGCCGAACAAACTACTTTAACTTTTGATAAGATAGACTTAGTAGTTGCTATCAGCAGGGACGGTGCCGATATGAAACTAACGGGTAAAGTAAAAAGTTATCTCTGCGATTGGAAGGTGCCTTTTAAAGAAGGTAAAACAACATTGACAGGAAGCCTGGAAAATGATAACGGCGAATCGCGCAATTATACGATCACGATAGAAGGTAAGGATGGCAAAATACAGTTGCTTGCTGTAAGCCCAGATGAACCAGATGACCAGATAAAATTGGAAGCCGGTAAATTTCAACAGGTATTATAAGCTAGCAGCAAGGGACTGCAGCTTTTTCTATTACGTTTATTGCAAATATTTTAATGTTTTAAAGGCTACATACACTGTAACGTACAATTTACATTTAAAAATCAAACTAAATGAGCCAAATGTTTGTTACTTTAACAGAATATTAAGTTAAGATCACTATTAATTGAAAATATTGCATTTTTTTAAGTAATATTTTGTAAAAAAGCTTCGTTTTAATATTATTGGAAATAAATTAAATAAAAATAAGATTCATGAAAAAAACAGCTTTAATTGTAACTGCATTTTTTGCCCTTTGTTTGTTTGTAAATACCACTTTTGCTCAAACAGCACCTGCTGCCCCTGCTGCACCCATAGGTGATGTAGGAGTAACCCTGGCAGGATCAGATAATACCAGTGTAGCCGCATTTTTAGTTAAAGTGGCCAATTTAAACCAGGCGCTGGCCGCCTCGGGACCGTACACTGTTTTTGCGCCAACCAATGATGCATTTACTAAGCTGTCCAGCGCTAAATTGGATAGTCTTATGGCCGATCCAACTAAATTGGCTACCCTTTTAAAGGCCCATACAGTAGTTGGTAAATTTGAAAAAGCAGATATTGTGAAAGCACTTAATGCTTCTAAAGACCGGACGGTTGCGTTTAAAACGATCGATGGTGGCAATCTTACATTATCATACAGTGGCAAATTGATCCTGACCGATGACAAGGGCAATAAGGCAAATGTGTTGCTTTACAATTTGCCGGCAACCAACGGCGTGGTCCATGGCTTAGGTGATGTATTATTAGGGAAGTAAAGATTTTTAAATTTGAAAAAGCCCGGCATCAGTAATGCCGGGCTTTTTTTGTTTTAGTTAAAAGGTATTTCCTTAAAATTAGCTTAAATTGAGGTTTCGGGCAGGGTTTTGCTCCATTTTTAAAACCTTTAGGAATACCTTTATTAACAATTGAAAATCAAGTTTCACCCAATGTTAATAAATATGATAAAATTCCATAAAGGGGCTAAATATTTATAAATAACTGAAAATTAAAAAGATATAGCATTTAACTGACTGTTTATACTTTGACGAAACAGGTTCATATACTGGTATTTAAATACTTTTACACATAGCTTGACTTATAGCTCCTGTTTTCCATACATTTAATTTATAATGAACCACCCCCCGCGAGTTATTGAGATCAAAGAATTGCTGCGTGACAAAACACGTAAAAGGGTTATTTTTTCTAATGAAGGCTTAACCATTGAGAAAAATATCGGCTTTGGGAAAAGTGTATTCATTGCCAGTGCTGATATTGCCGCTTTCAGATTCGGGGTCAGAGAACTTAAAGGTTTTAAATATTCTTTTGGCAGGCAATACTTCATTGAATTGAAGGATTTTAAATATAACCTGTATCGTATCAAATTCAATAGCCTTTATGGCATAAAAAATAAAGCCTACTATCGGGTTTGGGCCGACCTGTTGCAGGATATCTGGGACTATTACCTTTCAAATCAGCTGAATTATTATTCAGAAATGTTTAATATACAGCAAGTATTTGATTTGGCGGGCGTTAATATTTACCCTGACGGCATCAGCTGGAACAAGCAACAAAAAATATCCTGGGACAAAGTTGAATTGAAAAGCTACCAAAGCTATTTTATGATACATCATGCTGATGATGCTGATCAATTCAAATGCTGTATTTTTTCTATCGATTGGAACGCTGTTGTGCTGCAATCTCTCCTGAAAGATATCATCAGGGAGCAGGCCAAGGTGAAACGGGGTATTCGCAGGGGGTTTTAGGCCGTCATTCCTTTACTATTGGTAGCTTTTCAAACTCTGGTAAAAATTTCACTCTTTTTATTTTGCGAAGGAAATAGTTAAATGCCCAATTACCGAGTTGGAAACAGGTTTTTGATCATTTACACTTTGATCATTCGTTCACCTTCAATTTTTTTCTGCAATTCCAATATAGCACCAATCAGTGCTTCCGGACGCGGAGGACAGCCCTGCACATAAACATCAACGGGTATCACCCTGTCTACGCCTTTTACCACATGGTAACCATGCTGCCAGTAAGGTCCGCCACAGTTAGAACACGAACCCATTGAAATCACATATTTAGGCTCAGGCATTTGTTCGTAAAGTCGCTTGATGCGTTCGGCCATTTTAAAAGTAACCGTACCTGCGATGATGATCACATCAGCTTGCCGCGCCGATGGGCGCGGGAATACCCCAAAACGATCCATATCATAGGTAGAAGCAAATGAACCCATCATTTCAATAGCGCAACAAGCGATACCAAAACTCATGGGCCATAAAGATGATAGCCTGGCCCAGTTTAGCAGATCGTTCAGTTTGGTTACGAAAGCGCCGCCGCCTTCTTCTATTCCATCAGGATTCATTTTCGGGCTTTTTAAAGGTTGGTTTAAATAATGGTTTTCTTATTGGCGCTGTGGCAGTAGCCGGTGCAGTTTCTTTGATATCGGCAGTATTTTTTATTGTAAATTCCTTCACTGTATAAGCGCCCTGTCGCTTGTTCAGCTTTTCATAGAACGAATGAGGGACCTCTGACTTGACAGTTGGGATAACGGGCTTTGGTTTGATCCAATCAAGATCGCCTTTGACCCATACATATACCAGGCCGATGATCAGAATGCCTAAAAAAGCAAACATCTCTGTTAGCGACAACCAGCCCCAACGATGATCGATCGCCTGTAAGCGCTTGTTGCCAAACACCGTTGCCCAGGGTAAAACGAAGACCATCTCGACATCAAACAACAGGAATATCAGCGCAATTACATAAAAACGCGAATTAAATGGAACCCATGCACTGCCTACCGGTTCTTCGCCGCATTCGTAGGAACTTAGTTTTTCGGAATTGGGGTTATTGGGCGCCAAAATGCGAACGACAAAAAAAGCAAATCCCACCATGATTATTCCTGTGATCAGGAAGATGAATATCTTTCCAAATTCGGATATTTGCGAAACCCCGTCCATGAATACAAATTTAGCAAAACAAACAGATTTCGACGCAATAATTATAGGTGCAGGTGCTTGCGGCCTCATGTGTGCGGTGCAGGCAGGATTCCTGGGCAAGCGGGTATTGTTATTGGAAAAAAATGAAAAAGCCGGCGCAAAAATATTGATCAGCGGCGGCGGCAGGTGTAATTATACCAATCTTTATTCCTCGCCACATCAATTCATTTCGGGCAATGAACATTTTTGCAAGTCGGCTTTTGCCCAATGGACCGTTGATGATACCATCAGCTTTTTTCAAACTTATGGGATAGAGGGGCAGGAGAAGACACTGGGCCAGTTGTTCCCGGTAACAAATAAGGCCAAAGATATTGTTGATGTATTTACCGGTCTCTGTCATGATATGGGGCAAGATATTTGGTTAGGTGCTGAAGTTACTAAAGTTGAAAATACGGAAAGCGGTTTTTTGATCACCTATATCCGTGACGGTAAAACCAAAACCTTACAAACACCAAAGCTGGTCGTCGCATCCGGCGGATTGCCCGTAGCTAAGATGGGAGCCACCGATCTGGGATTAAAAATTGCCCGCCAATTTGGTATGAGCGTAGCGGAAACAGCTCCGGCACTTGTGCCCTTGACCATCACTGGAAAAGATCAGCCCTGGTATGAGACCTTGTCAGGTAATAGTATTTTTTGTCGGGTTTGGAACGACAGAGCAAGTTTTGAAGAA
>Ga0164297_10001539_pt1 | contig 24287 bp, 33 predicted proteins | sample GEODES058metaG_FD_113539 | JGI IMG/M metagenome (GOLD analysis project Ga0164297, IMG submission 113539) | Dystrophic lake water microbial communities from Trout Bog Lake, Wisconsin, USA - GEODES058 metaG | ecosystem: Environmental > Aquatic > Freshwater > Lake | place: USA: Trout Bog Lake... | reverse complement strand
GTAGAACCCATCTCGCCAATATAGCCTAGTCCTGTGTTGATACCAGCACCCATCTTAACTCCTGGGCGACCTGCGGCCTCTAACTGTTTGCTGTATTCCTTAACAGCACGAACCATTTTAAGTCCTACCGCTACCGCTGTCTTAGGGTGATCAGGATCATCTATTGGCGCATTGTGAATGTGCATTGACGCATCACCAATATACTTAATAACCATGCCGTTAGCTTCTAAGATTGGTTGTGTAATAGCATCCATGTAACCATTCATGACCTCGGTAAGTCCGCCTACATCATCACCAAATGATTCACCCAAAGGTGTAAATCCCCTGAGATCGCTGAAACAGATACTTACTTCACGTTTGGTACCTTTCTTGATTAGGTCTGGATTTTCTTGTAAAAGTTTAACAACAGTTGGCGACGCATAGCCAGCAAACTGTTTCTTAATTGCCTGCTTGGCTAAAAACTCTGAAACAAACTTAACTCCATAAGCATGAAGCATAACCAGAACAAGGCCAGCCACAGGAATAGTTGCGTCCACGAGCCAAGAATAAGTGCGGTAAGTGTACGAACAAAGAGGTATAATACCACCGATAATAATAATACTAGCTCCAATGCCAACATAAGTCCACCTTGTTAAAAATAATAATACCAACGCTAACACTACCAGCGCAATAATCTCTCCGCCGTCGGCCCAGTCAGGACGTGTAATAACCGGACGGTCGCGATTGGCAATCACTGTGCCCAACACCGCGGCCTGTAGGTCTTGAGGCAATACTTCGCCGCGAGCTGTTGCTACAGGATTAGCTATACCAGCTGCGCTAACACCAACAATAACTATATCACCTTCAAAATCTCGAGGCAAATCTGTTAGGCCAAATTCTTGCGGAATCAGGCTCCAGTCAATCCATATACGTGACAGACTGTCTGTTACAATAGGACCAAACTTAGGAATACGCATCTTTTCAACGCCATTCTCATTTACTTTAACTTGAAAAGTAGAATCGCCGCCAGCAACTCGCAGGACCTCCATGGCCAGACTAGGATACAGCTTGCCATCGTGACTGGCCACCAAAGGCATACGACGCACAACGCCATCAACTTCGGGGAATGTATTAACTAATCCAACACCTACTGCGGCACGTTCTATTTCGGGTATGTTAGCAATAATGCCTGGGTAATTTACAAAAGTATCCAGGCCAAAAGGACCAATAACCACAGAGCCAGGATTTCTGGCAACATTACGATTGTTGCTAGAGCCCAGGTTAGGAAGAATCGTTGGATATTGGCGAAGGGCTTGGCTGTAGTCCTGATCTCTGCCCATACGATCCCGGTCAGGGGTAAGAATATTAAACACAACAAGGCCAGCGTTGCGGCGGTAGAGATCACGGATAATGTTACCGTAGACATCGCGACTAAAAGGAAATTGCCCATATTTTTCTAATGCTTTCTCATCAACGTTTACTACTGATACGCCAGTAGTTTCTGGCGCTTTGCTGGTCACTAGTGTATCAAAGTAACGCAAGCGAACTGATTCTACAAACTGCGGATCTGCTACTCGCAGTCCAACAATTAATGATAATGTTATTAATGCTGTCCAAGGACTTGTTAGTATTTTCTTAAGCATCTAATATTTAGTGTTTGCGATATTCCTTAGCCTTTGTAAGTATCTTAATTATATCTTGTCTATTTTCTAACTCAAGTATATGTGTTTTTATTTCCTCAAATTTAGCAGCTTGTTTTCTTAATTCAAAAAAACCATTTGTATCGACAGTAGTTTCAAACTCAGCAAAACCTTGTTTTAAATTGGCTATTAATTCATCTTCTATTTGGGCAAAAAATTTATTGCTAAAAAAGTGTTTACGATTATACAAGGCAATTTGATTAGCAAGTGCTAGTTTTTCTTTACACTCCTGTTCGGTCCACTTTGTAATCTCTTTCATAATTGTAACAATAGCTTCAAGGCGCAACACAGGATCTTTGATTGTATCATAGCTTTCATCAAATACGCTGGCAAATGTTCTAAATCCGTAGGACCGTAAATATTCTAAACTACCCTGTGTGGCGGCTAGTATAAAAGGCTGTCCTAAAGCAATAGGTCTTAATATTTTTTCAGTCAAATGTAACCGCTGGTCGTCAAACAATGTTTCCAATACTACTTCAATATTTGTAGTATTATAATCATTTATTTCGTAATCGGCACTGGCTGTAGCATCAACCGAGTTAGGCAACAAATAATTTTCTAATTGATGGCCGGGCTGAAATTTTGAATTAACAAACTTGTGTTTAGTGTAGTGTAACTGTAATTCGGGTTCAATGGGACTAAACGTAGTTTGGCATTGATCGATTAAATTGTAATCAATTAGTAAATCAACAAATTTTAATCTATACTCTCTGGTACCACTCCACGCCCGGTTATAAATTAAAAATGTTTTGTTAACATTTTTATTTAATTGTTCATAACTGGCATACCGATACCAATCTAAGGCAATAATACCGTGACTCCAATAATAAATGGGAATGAAATTTTTTTGTTGAAAAAGATCTATATCTGGTGATTTTTTTTCACTATGTATTAATAGACGCTTGTTATAGATTGATGGATATTTTATAAACGGTTCATCATTGTAAGCAATATTATACTTTTTAAATAATTGTTGCCCGGGCCTTGGAGCTAATATTTGATTGGTGTACAAATTATAGCTCAATGGCTCCTGATCATGACAATAGATCGATGGCAACATATAGCGGTCCGCACTGGATTGTTTACGAAGTCCTTTAAGATCCTCTAGTTTTTTTGAGCCGTGCGGATAAAAGTGATAAATTACTACATCACCGTATACATCTCTAGCTACAGTCTCTAGATAGTGATATAACTTGTCTATTGGAATATTCATAAATGAAAAAAATTGGTTTTATTGGTCTAGGCAAACTTGGCCTTGATTGTGCTGAAGTATTTGCTGAATACTATGAGGTACGCGGCTACGATATTTACCCAAGAACTAGTGACACGGTAAAAGTTTGTGACATTGATGAACTAATAAATGAATGCGAGTGGATTTTTATTGCTGTTCCTACTCCACACGCTGAAGGCTACGATGGTGCCACTCCTAGTAGTCATTTGGAGCCAAAAGACTTTGGTCACGAAGCAGTTATTGACGCTATTAAAAAAGTAAACAAGTACGCAACTGTGCCTAAAAAGGTTGTACTGATTAGTACAGTATTGCCGGGTACCACCCGACACCATTTTGTTCCAAAATTAAACAACGAACACGAATTTTTATATAATCCATATTTGATAGCCATGGGTTCTGTAAAATGGGATATGGTACATCCAGAAATGATTATGATTGGTACAGAGGATGGTAATACCAACGGATTGGCTAGCGAACTTATGGATTTATATGCTCCTCTAATGAAAAATAATCCTCGCATGGTGGTTGGTACTTGGGACGAATGTGAAGCCATTAAAATTTTCTACAATACCTTTATTAGTGCCAAAGTGGGTTTAGCAAATATGATACAAGATTTTGCTATGAAAATTGGTAACATTAATGTTGATGTTGTTACCGACGCTCTAGCACACAGCACAATGCGCATTATGGGTCCTAAATATATGACCGCAGGCATGGGCGATGCCGGAGCTTGTCATCCAAGAGATAATATTGCCTTACGTTGGTTAGCCGAGGAGTATGACGTAGGTTACGATATGTTTGACACTATTATGTTGGCTCGCGAACGGCAAGCTAAAAATTTAGCCGACTTCTTAGTAATTCAAGCACAAAAATATAACTTGCCTATTGTTATTCACGGTAAAGCATACAAACCCGATGTTCCATATTGCATTGGTAGCTACTCAACTCTTGTCGGCCACTTTGTTAAGGAGGCCGGGCATAAGGTTGTGTATGTTGATCCACTAGCCGATGATCTTACAGAAGTAGTTGCTGAGTGGGCCTTACCTGCTGTAGTACTACTAGCACACAACAGAGAAGTAACTTATGGTTATACTGGTTGTGCTGGCTATGAAGATTATTATTTTGAACTGAAACCTGGATCTGTAATTGTCGATCCGTGGCGCCGTGTTAATCAAAATTGGCAAGGCATGAAGGTCATACACTATGGCAACTCACGTGATACTTAAATACAACCTAGATGTCTTTTGGGATGATGAGTATAAAACACTTGATTATACCAATGAATCGTTTAATGATACGGTCAGTTTGACACGATGGATTAAACAAGGTTACTCACAAAAATTTACCGGCGATATGTGCGATATGCGCAGTCAGCAACCTAGCTGGAACAATAAATTTATTGAACACTTTGCTAGACTAGGATGGCAAGACATAGGTACCAGCTACTACCGTATGAGCACAGGAACTATATTACCAGAGCATTCAGACCTATACTCAAAATATATTGACCTGTTCAATCTTCAAGGAAAAGAAAAAACTATACGCCGTGCTATAGTTTTACTAGAAGATTGGAAATCTGGACACTATTTAGAAGTATTGGGGGCACCTGTGCTAAATTGGACCGCGGGCACAGTTATTGAGTGGAACTATGATGCTCCGCATATGGCCGCTAACATTGGATTAGAAGATAGATATACTCTACAGATAACCGGGCACATAGATGAATAATAAATTTTGTATTGCCCCTTTTAAAAACGCTGTAATCGATCGTGCTGGCAATATGTTGCCCTGTTGCGAATACATGATTGATAATACCAACCCGCAACCTATGATCAATCAATTCAAACAATGGTGGGCAACTGATCTAAATAATATGCGCGACAATATGCTCAACGGTGTAATAGACCCAGGTTGCCTCCATTGCCTCGCTAAAGAAAATAACCCCGCAATGATATCGCATAGGATATTTCAAAATAAAATTGCGTCTCATGCTATTCCGCACATAGTTGATAATTATAAAAATGGAACCTCAGTTTTAAACTCACTTGAAATTAGAGTGTCAAATTACTGCAATCTCAGTTGTCTTATGTGCGGGTCCTATGCTAGCAGTAGCATTGCTCAAGAATATACCGCCTACAAGGACAAATATCAGGCAGCTGGATTTTTTATGGAAAATGTTCCTACGGTTAGATGGTGGGATGACCCTGCCAATATGAATATCTTAAAAGAAATGTTGACTACAGTTGAACATTTATACTTTGCCGGAGGTGAACCGCTAATAGTTCCTGAAGTGGCTGACATTTTAAATTTGGTCGATACAAATAAAATAAAACTAATAAATATCAACACAAATCTTACAAAACTATCCAACAAATTTATTAATGCTTTTAAAAGATTTAAAAAAATTTACATAGAAGTTAGCCTCGAAGGCATTGCTGCCCACAATGACTATATTCGATATGGTAGTAAATGGGAAATAATAGATTCTCATATTAAAACATTAAAACAATTTACTAACATAGAAATTCGTATTAATCATGTATTACAACATACTAGTTTGTATGCTTTACCGGCATTAATCGAATATGCCGACAATCAAAACATAATACTTAAATTGCATGAAATTTATTATAATTCATATCCTGGACCTGGCGTATTAACTATTAATTCTGCTGATGGTTGCGAGGTTGAAACATTTAAAATTTGGCTTAGTACCTACACAGGACAACACAAGCAACTTCTTTTAAATTGGATCAATTCATACCAGTACGATGAAAATTTAAATAATAAATTTTATGCCTATGTTGATATGCTTGATAGTATTCGTAAAAATAATTTCAAACTAACCTTTAAAAAAACTTATGATCAACAGCCGTAACGAATGGGACCCACTCGAAGCGGTGGTTGTGGGTGATGCCAGTGCGGCTAACTGGCCTATGACTGACCCTATGTTTGCTAGAGAGGCCGGCAATAGTTTATGGAAGGAAACTCCGGCTCCAAGTGGTCATGTATATCAAAAAGTTGTCGATGCGGCCAATCGCGAATTAGATATTTTAGCAGAAACATTGTTGCGATATGGCGCCGTAGTATCAAGACCTCAACCAATGGATTTTCCTAAGCGACAAGGAATGTATAACTATTGTCCTAGAGATCGCGTGTTAGTAGCAGGCGATGTTATAGTAGATGTTAGTATGATGTATCCTTGTCGCAATCAAGAAATACAAAATTATGGACGCATATTAGAACAGGCTCGATCTGTATTGGTAATGCCAAAAGATCAAGGAATGACATTGGATGCCGCTAATATTTGTAGGCTAGGAGATACATGGTTATTTTTAGAATCTGCTTCGGGCAACCGCGCTGCCTATGACTGGCTATGTAATCAATTCCCTCAGATTAATATAGAGTTGGTTAACTTTTATTCTGGTGTACACATTGACAGTACTATTACACCTTTGCGTGAAGGTTTGGTCTTGTTAAATGGCAGTAGGGTTAATGAAACAAATTGTCCTCGGGCATTTAGGGATTGGGAAAAGGTTTATGTTACAGAAGCCGACATAGTAGCCCAGGATTTTTATCAATACCCCTATGCTAGTAATTGGATAGCTATGAATATGTTGAGCTTAGATCCAGAAACTGTTGTCATAGATGCTAGACAAACCACTCTAATAAATATACTAAAGTCCAAGGGGATCAGCAGTATTCCGCTTACACTTACACACAGCCGTACGCTAGGCGGAGGGTTTCATTGTGTTACATTGGATACAAAAAGGAAACATTTGTGAATATTAACTGGGTATTAGCCGACAAATTCAAACTAGGCGCAGATACAGATATCAATAGACTTAGAGATATAGGTAGCCTATGGGGTTCTTGGCGTACCTGGAAAAAATACTCTACAGATAACGTTGTTTGTCATGACCGTACAAAAGCACAAGATTTAATTAAACGAGCTTTCCAAGCTACCTGTAATTTTTATATCCCAAATTCTAGTTACATGCATTTTGGCCGCCCACAAGCCGTCAAAGTTTACGAAGGTGATTTTATGGGTCACGATGTAGACAATCAAGACGAAATAGTAGCTATTAATCTGGCAGCCAGTACATCCGATGTTGTGTTACTTGTAGGGTTTGATTGGCAACAAAAAGAACCAAAAGAAGACAAGCTAGAGGAAGTACGTGCTCGTAATTATCGCGGGCTGGTAGAGCAGGCAATTCGAAGTAAACCAAACGTACAATTTGTGGTCGTTGATCACCCGGGCCCTCTACGTCCAGAATTAACCAAACTAGAAAATTTAACGCAAGATACTCTTAATGGAGTTTTAACACTACTAAACGCTTGACAAGCAATTAGTTCTTGTGTATTATATACACTATGACTACACTCAAACGTATTGGTTTCTGTTGCAAATGGCTCAATGATCCGTCCGAATGCGGCGGCATGAAAGTCAATGCGGTAGATCGGGACCTTAACGGGCGTTCAACTACCATGCGTTGGTTGCGTGAGCATCCTGCTGAAGCAGAACAGCGCCAGTGGGACATCATGAATCACAATGCGGCGGCCGCTGTGCGCTTGATCGAGCGTGTGGCCACACTACCGCCTGAACGGCGTATGGTGCGGTTAGGCAGTGAAATGTTACAGGGCTACACTGAGAAAGATTGGCAAGCCTGGTGGCAACGACGCGAGATTCAGGATCACCTTGAACGAATCTTTGCACCCATTGGTGAAACAGCACGTAGGTTAGATGTGCGTATCAGTTTTCACCCAGGGCAATTCTGCGTCCTGGCTTCAGAGAATCCTGGCATTGTAGAACGGTCAATTGATGAATTTGAATACCATGCCGATATGGCTCGTTGGATGGGATATGGCAAGACTTTTCAGGACATGAAGATTAATGTACACATCTCAGGCAAGCGTGGACCAGAGGGTCTTAGAGAAGCATACAGAAAACTATCACCTGAAGCACGTAACTGTATCACTATCGAAAACGAAGAAAACTCCTGGGGGTTAAATGATTGTCTTACCATTTCTGATCTTATTCCTATTGTGCTCGATGTTCATCATTATTGGATTCGCGAAGGAGCCTACATCCAGCCAGATGACGAACGTGTTAAACGAGTTGTTGATAGCTGGCGCGGTGTTCGTCCTGCTGTGCATTACAGTATCAGCCGCGAAGACATACTTGTGGGACATGACGCACACCAAGCCCCCAACTATGAGGCGCTTTTGGTAGAAGGCTACAAGAAACAAAAGCTAAGGGCACATTCTGACTTCTATTGGAATCAACCAGTAACTGACTGGGCACTCAGCTTTTGGAAACAGTTCGATATACAATGCGAATCAAAAGGTAAAAACCTAGCCAGTGAGCAGGTATATAACAGAGCTGTGGAATTAGGATTGATCTAGTGCGCAAAGTCGATAGGTGGCCTCCACCAGACTGGACAGAAATTATTATATTGTGGGATGAAGTTTTGAGTTATCCAAACTATCCTATACGAGATATATTAGCCTGGATAGATGAAGCGCCCGGCGGACAATATCATCTACACGGACACAACAGCACAGACGGATTTGCTTTTAGATTTGAACGCCCCGAAGACGCAACATATTTTAAATTGAAATGGTTATAAGATGGATTTTATTTTTGAAGCAGCAGGCAACGCCTGGACATATATCAAACGTGACTACAATGAATATCGTTTAAGATTTTTTGCCGAACTGTTTAGCTGGGCCTGCTCAGTTATCTCGGCAATCATATTTGCCTGTACAGTTCCTACAGTACCAGTTATTCCACTCTATACAATTTTTATTAGTGGTTGTTGTGCCGCGGCCTGGACTTGTTGGACACGTGGCAGTTTTGGACTGCTGGCCAATTATGTCTTTCTTATTACAATTGACTGTATTGGCCTAGCCCGAATGATTCTAAACCATTAAGACTTGGTTTTAGCTTTTGGTTTACGAGTAGTAGCCTTCTTAACTGTTGGCTTTTTTGCTGCGGTCTTTTTTGCTTTGGGTACTGGGAAATCTACAGGAGTTTCCACTTTATATGGCGCCGCTGTTTCTTCTGGCTTAGAGCCAAATAATTTTTTGATAAACGATAACATAATAATCTCCTTATAAGCTATTTAGTAGTAGGGTAAGCGGCGTAATAAAACTTTAATATTATATGTGGCAGGACAGCATAAATATATTAGTAGAAACCATGAGTATCTACAACATCAAAAGGAGTCATTAAATGACAAATTTATTACAAAAACTTATCCAGTTTTTTGGCATCAAAGACAGCGTTAGTCGCGGTTTAGATTCTTATATTACAGCTAAGAATCCACAAACTGTAGCCGATGTAGAGAGGCTGGCACAGAAGTACCTTAATCGCGGAATATGCGGGAGAACACTATAATGTTATTATTAATTTCAAAAATTGCTGAATTTGTAAGCAAATATACAGCTAAAACTAGTCGTCACGAATCCTATTTAGGAGGACTATAATGCGTCGCTTTATTGAAGAATTATTGGCCTCTTGGCAAGAAGCACGTCGTGCTTATGTAAAAGCACACATGGTTGACGGCCATTGGTTGTAAAATGGTACGCACAAGATTCTTAACAATCAACGAGTACAATCTTTACCGTGCCTGGTTGAATGAGCGTAGTAGTGAGAGTCTTGCTATGTATTTTGGAACCGCAACTAGCGCAGATTTTATCAATGCGCTAGTTGATAAAATTTTAAATAATCCAGAAGAACATTACTTTTTAGTAGCCATGATTGGGCGCAAATGGGTAGGTGTTATTCACATGGCCCGTATCTCTGAAACTCAAATGGAGTTTGGAGTTATGGTTGATGAGCAACATCGCGGGGAAGGCATTGCTGATACCCTAATGCAAGAGGCTATAACCTGGATACAAAATCGTAAATTTAATCGCTTGTATCTACATTGTTTAAACCGTAATGCGGCCATGAAACACCTAGCTGTGAAACACGGTTTAGAACTTCACGAAGATTATGGTGATGTCGAAGCAGTAACAGAAGTACCGCCTTTGTCTGTAATTAGCTTAATTGCTGAAACATTAAGTTATCAAAAAAATATATTCTTTATGAATTTACAAAATACTTGGGCGCCTTACACGGAACTACTAAGCTAACTTAGCTAAGTAAACATATGAATACAATCATTGCTACACTGGTGATGACTCACATCACTATAGTGTGCGTTACCTTATATCTACACCGCGGCCAAGCACATCGCGGTATCACATTCAATCCTTTAGTTGAACACCTAATTCGTTTTTGGTTATGGTTAACCACCGGCATGGTTACAAAACAATGGGTAGCTGTACATCGTAAACATCATCGTTTTACCGAACAGGCCGAAGACCCACATAGCCCACACGTGTATGGTATTTGGACCGTGTTCTTTAAGGGCGCACTCTTATATCATCAGGCCAGCAAAGATCCTGCTATGGTACAGGCCTATGGAGTGGGCACTCCCAACGATTGGCTAGAGCGTAATGTATATACAGCACATAGTCGTTTGGGCATTTTAATAATGCTGGCTATTGATTTGTACTTTTTCCAGGCATGGGGATTCCTGGTTTGGCTGGTTCAAATGATTTGGATTCCATTATGGGCCGCAGGAGTAGTTAACGGTTTTGGGCACTGGTTTGGTTATCGCAATACCAATACTAGTGATAAATCTACTAACTTATTTCCACTGGGCATCATTATCGGCGGTGAAGAACTACACAACAACCATCATAAAGATCCTGCTAGTCCTAAACTATCAGACCGTTGGTTTGAATTTGATATTGGTTGGCTGTATTTGACAATTCTGCGCCATTTAGGTTTGGCAAAACTCCGCATAGAAATCTAACCAAAAACACTAGAAAAATGTGCGGTCGCACAATATAATACTAAATATATTGCGGCGCATGATAATGCTGAATGGTTCGGGTTATCTAAATGCGTACTCGCTTAATTAAGGAGAATTACAATGGAATTTTTAAAATCAATTCAAGAAGCATTTGCACCAGAAAAGTTTATTAGCCAGGCTGAAAAGAACGCACAAGCTGTATTTGCTTATGTACAACCAGCTGAACTCAGTAAGACATTAGTATCTTTAACTTCTGCTACTACTGATTTTGTTCAAGCTCAAGTAAAAGCTGTTAAATCTATTACAGAAATCGCTACAAAGGAAGTTGAAGAATTTACCAATTCTTTGACCAAAGCTGTTAAGTAATTAGGTTTCACCCTAAATAAGAAGCCCGTTAATTCGGGCTTTTTTATTGACCAAAATACTTGACTAACAATTCCTATTATACTATACTGTGTGCATCGTAACTAAGAAGAGGTGTAAAATGAAACAACGAATTTTGGTAGTAGCTGTAACTGTGGCCGCATTTCAACTTGTTGGCTGTTCCTCAACCGGCACTAATACTAGTAGCGGGCCTAATCAGGAAGCTATTAGCCAACAACGTGTTGCTTCATCTGAATTCCGCAAAGACGGTATTAAGATTGACTATAACCTCAAAGGCGAGTTAGAATCTATCGAAGTAACTGGTTATGCCCCAACTTGGGGGGCTAGTCATAATGCAGCTCGCGAAGCATATCGTGTAGCCGAGCTAGAAGCCAAGAAGCACCTAAACGACTTTATCAACAAAGAAACTATTACCAGTTCTGTTTCGGTAAAGATGATTAGTCAAAACTTAGAAAACGCAGAAGATACTACACTAAACAAGACAAGCTCAGGCAAGCCTAAAGCGCCGGGTGCTGTAGCAGGCTCAACCGGCACAGCCGATGATCTAGTGGCAGTAGACAGTGATGTATCCGAAACAGCTAACACTACTGAAGAGGAAAATTCCAAGACACGCCGTGATGCTCTTAAGATTGCCAGCCGTGTTAGTACAACTATCCGCACACAAAACCGTGGTATCTTATCGGGCTTGTATCAAGTAGAAGCAGCTCCTATTGATGATGGCAAAGCTGTCAAGGTTGTACTACGTTGGGAAAAGAAGAACGAAAAGGGTCGATTACAACTTCGCCAAGCAATGGCAATGTAATCCATGCGCAAGCTGATAGCTACAGCGGTTTGTTTACTGGCATTTAATGCAAACGGACAGACTGCTGTACCCGTTACTCCTAGTATGTTTGTACCTACACCCGCCGGTGTAGTTATTACTCTGGGTACCTGGATATATGATACGGTAACCAAGGATAAGGTTTATTATATCGAAGTGGCCGGTGACGGCGCAACTGCCGAGCAAGCTAGACTGAATGGGTTCCGATTGGCTGTAGAACAAGCTGTAGGAAGTTTAATTGCTTCCGAAACTACTGTGGTTAATCAGCGCATCACCAATGACCAAATTATTAGTTATGCAGCCGGATTTGTCGATCGATACGAAATCGTTAGTACTAGTCCAGGACCTTCTGGTATACGTATGACTATGAGAGTATGGGTTCGAAAATCTGCTCTAGCCAACAGGTTGTTTAACGAAAGTAAAAAATCAGCTGAAGTGGAGGGCGACCGTGCCAGCGTACAGTTAGCATCTCGCCAATATGAGCGAGCCACCGGTGATCAACTGCTGAACACAGTATTGGCTGACTACCCTAATCGTGCGTTTAAATTTACAATCGAACGTACCAAAATAACCATGAATGAGCAGCGGGCAGGGGTGTTACAAATACCATTCTTGCTAAGATGGTCACCGGAATATATAGATAGTTTATGGACAGCCTTGGACGCTACTCGGCATAGTCCTCCTTACTATTTTGAAGTATTGATACCCGGCCGTAATTGGTTTGGGTTTGGCGGCCGGGCGGGATATCAGGACGAGTATAGATATAATTTGTTATTTAGAAAGTTTTTTAACACTAATCCACCGGTGATACAGATTGAGCTCAAAGATGGTGATCAGCGCACCGTATATGCCGAGTGCCAGCAAGCTCCAAACTTGGTGGGTACGGCTGTTAGAACCGGTCCAAGAGCTGTAGCAGGTACCAATCGCGGTATTGTTATTGATGACGAATTTAAGTTATATTCTCAGGCTAATATTGCTGTAAATCCAGAATTGCTAGCCCAAACTACAAGCGTGGTTTTAACGGTTGTGCCCTACAATATGTGCGCAAATAAAATATAATATATTTTTGGTTAAAATTCTACTAAATACAAAGCCCACCCGGAGTTCTAAATGCGTAAGAGTTTTAACTGGAGTTTACTAGATCGCAATAACCTGTACAGTATGCTATACAGCGCAGGCCGCGAGTTTGTGGGCCAAAGGGTCTCAACTGCCGAACTGCACAAGTATCTTAGCAGTCATATCAAATCGCGACTACCTGTTGGTGTACGTAAATTAACTGATTCAAAATACGATACTAAATTGCTTTATATGGGCGGCGCCTATTACGGTGACTTAGATAGGAAAAAACATAAACGTTTTATCGAAGTTGTTTTAGGTTATAATCCAAAAATAAAAGAAATTAAAATTACCAACTACCGCTGGGCCAAACTGTGCGGTTTGTTTGCTGATACTATACTACATGAAATCATTCATATGCGCCAGTATCGCAGTAGGAATTTCAAAGATATACCTGGCTATGAAAGTACAGCGCACTATCATAAACAACGCATGAATCAGGAGTATTATGGGCACAGAGATGAGATGGGGGCTTTTGCTTTTAATATTGCTTGCGATATGATCAACAAGTTTGGTTATGATCCTAAAGAAATACGAGAATACATGGACAGTGAACGCCCCCGTCGTTTCAAACATACTAGTTTTACTAAATTTTTAATGGCCTTTGATTACGATCACAATCATGTCAAGGTACAGCAAATGAAACAAAAAGTTATGAAGCAGTTAGAATATGCTGCTATTGGACGTCCGTTCAAAACTTCAAACTACTTGACCTATTAATCACTTACGCTTTTTGCGTCCAAGACTTGCTTCGTCATCTTTGGGTTGCTCAGCTGAATCTGAAGCCTTAATTTTAGGAGCTGGTTTCCGAGGCTTTTCTTCTGTGTTGCTATCTACCACTCCGTCTTCAACTCCCGTGGCGCCGTTGTAGAGTATTTTAAATGTAAAGTTACCTTTACTACCTGTACTATAAAATGTTTTGTCAGCACTTAGTTCTACATTAGTAACAGCGGTACTAGGATAAACAACATTAAAAGGCTGTAACACAATTTGATCACCTTTAAGACTGGAGTGAGTATAGACTTGTATAAATGCTCCCCAGTTTAATATTTCAGCGGCTGCCTGGCCAAAGTTAGTATGTTGATTAACCCAATCAGCAACTTCGTTAGCAATGGCCGCACGTATATGAAAGAATGGAATAACCGCCGCAGGATCACGTGCTCGACGTTCTTGATAACGGCGCTCAAGATCTTTACTTAATAACTTTTTACCTACAACATCTGATCCAGGTGGTAGCTCGCGTATGGCCATGATTTGATTACGCTCTTCAGGAGTGATAATCTTAGCTAGTACAGCAGTATCTAGTGCGCCCGGAGTACTTCCAGCTGTAACTATTTCCATTAGACTAATTTCTTTAGCATACTTCTTAATTAGTTTTGCGCCATCAGGATCAGAACGCATTTCAATAATCTTATCCATGAGATTTTTAGCGCTGGCTTTGGCACCTGCTTCAGCTTTACTAGACAGACCCATGATCTGGCCAGCTGGATTAATTAAAGTACTGTCAGTGAGTCCACCAATTTTACTGCCGCCAAAGGTAATGGAACAGGTGGTATAACTACCTTTGGTTAAGAATTTGTCAGCAGCATCTTTGGCCTTGCCTGTAGTTTTTTTGCCCATGACCAAGGCCATAGGCTGTAACATCTCGCAGAAGTAATTGGTAAATGCTGTGTAGTTCATTGAGCCTAGCGGAATGGTAATAGGATAGCTGTTGGCGGACATAAATGTCTCCGTGGCACAAACCTCATCGCTATCAGCTCCAAACTTGGCCTGTATTTGCTGTAGGATATCCTGCGGTGAAAGATTATCAAGTTTGCTGAGTACATCAGTGGGTTTATAACCTGCGGCTTCTTTCTGTGCTACGTTAGTCTGTAGGGTATAACCACCCGGTAGTTGATTGGGGAAATTGTTTTGAATACGAATAGGACTGATGCGTTTGAACCAGCGTCCAAGATAGTGTACCAGATTAGTGGCAGGATCTGTAAATTGCGCAATACCAAACCCACTAGGCCCCGGAGGTTGGCTGTTGGTCCATTCAATCAAGTTGGGAGCAACACCAGCAGCCGCGGCCACTTGGTCGACAGCAGCATCAGCTTCGGCTTTTGTTGGATATGCTCCGCCCTCAGCGGGATAAAATTCTAGGCTTTGAAATACCAGTTGATCGCCCTGTGGGTTGGCAAATTGAGTGCCAGGTTTACGGTTAGCTAGTCCAACGCTTTCTAACAGTACAGAATCGAGTAAATTTAGGATGTCACGCATTTGATTTTGCTTTAATATTATGTTATAATTACTTATCTAATTTAATATTCTAAGGAGAGATTGTGCCAAGTTTAATTCCAATGGTTGTAGAGCAGACCGCTAAGGGCGAACGCAGTTATGACATTTATAGCCGACTGTTACGGGATCGTATTGTGATGTTGGACACAGATGTTAATGAGCATTCGGCTAGCCTAGTAGTAGCCCAAATGCTGTTTTTAGAAGCAGAAGATCCTGAGCGCGATATCTTGTTTTATATCAACTCGCCCGGCGGTGTAGTTACAGCTGGTATGGCCATCTACGATACCATGCAGTTTATCAAATGCGATGTATCAACCATTGTTATGGGGCAGGCCTGCTCTATGGGTTCGTGCCTAGCACAGGCCGGTACCGCTGGTAAACGCTTGATCTTGCCCAAGGCTCGTCATATGATTCACCAACCTTCAGGTGGAGCTCGCGGCCAGGCCACTGATATTCAAATCCAAGCGCAGGAGATTCTTAAAATGAAACGGTATCTAACGCAGATTTACGTGGATCATAATAGTGCGGGCAAGACCTTTGAAGAGCTAAGTACTGACATGGAACGTGACTTTTTTATGTCAGCAGAAGAAGCTGTAGCATATGGCCTAGCTGATAAGATTGTCACTCGACGTGATTAATGCCTAATCAAAAAATATTCTGTTCAGCTCCGTGGTACGAATTACAAATATACTGGGATGGTAGTTTAGGATTCTGTTGTCAAGAATCTCACAAGATTTATTCCAGTAGCAATGCCTCACGATATAATATAGCTACAATGTCTATCCAAGAATGGATGACTAGTGAACCCATGCAACAAGTTAGGACCAGCATACGGGGTGACACACCATTGTCAATTTGTTCGCGTTGTTATAAGGATGAGCAGTTTGGATCCACAAGTCGTAGGCATAAATCCAATCAAAAGTCAGTAATATTTACTCGCTCAAATTTTAAAGAATCCTATGAACAAAGTCCAGCCTATGACAAGTTTGAAGGACTTGTGCCAACAGGTATGCCCGTTGATCTACACATCGATCTAGGCAACTACTGTAACCTGGCCTGTAAAATGTGTAATCCACAAGCTAGTTCTACCATAGCTGTACAAGAAGTAAAATGGGGCATAGAATCAAGTAGGCAGTATGTGGGCACTGATTGGACTCGTGATTCAGCTGTATGGGATCGTACCTTGGCAGAGATTGTTTCAATCAAGGAATTAAGCAACATACACTTTATGGGAGGCGAAACATTAATTACTCCTCGCTTTAAAGACTTTGTTCGAGCTCTGTTGGCCGCTGGACGCACCGACATTGGAATCAGTTTTGTTACCAATGGCACTAGTTATGACCAGGAACTGGCAGATCTACTCAAGCCCTTTAAGCGTATAGGGCTAGAAGTTAGCATTGAATCTTTGACAGCTCATAATCACTATCAGCGCCAAGGTACCGATACTGATCAGGTCTTGTCCACGATTGAGCGTTTCCAGGCCGACGGATTTGAAATTACACTACGCCCCGCAATATCAGCCTTGACCATAGGTACTTACTGGACCTTGATCAAGTACGCTCTAGATCGCCGGTTAATCATTAAATCTTTAGTGGCATTTACTCCTGTGATGATTAATCCTGCTGTTATTCCTTTGCACATACGAGAGAGTTATCGTCAACCTTATTTAGATTTGCTCGAACAATATCAGCTGACTGAAACTGTTGCGGCCGACTATAACGAATCCGATCCTAATCAATATCGTCGTATCCTTCGAGGGCAAATTGATCAAGCATTAGAACTGTTGGCCCAGCCTGAATCCGATCCAGAAAATTTAAAAAATTTAGTAGCACATTGCCGCCGCTGGGACCAGATGTATGGCTATAACGCTCTCGAACTGTACCCAGAATTACAGGATATATTTGTCAGCTATGGCTACTAGACTCTACACCACTAGAATTAAAATTGCGCTGGATCAAGTGGGCAGTCCTGACTACAGGATTTGGTTGGATGGTCAAGCCGTTTCTGCTGATTTTAGTATTGATCTACCTGCGGGTCAACACCAGTTGGAAATAGAACATTACAATAAAGATCCCCACGATATAGATACCGCTCTAATAGTCAAGGCCATCACATTCAATGATATCTCCAGCCAAAGATTTGTCTGGGCCGGAGTTTACAGACCTGACTATCCAGAACCCTGGGCCTCCCAACAACGGAGTCAAGGCATAGAACTGGCCAAGGAGTTACCGGCCAACAATTACCTAGGTTGGAATGGCCGATGGCAGTTGGTGTTTACAGCACCTATTTTTACCTGGATACACAAAACAGAAAACCTGGGCTGGATTTATAGTTAGTGCCCACTAACCTGTAGCATTTGCTGAGGTTGACCATTTATTGCCATTCTGCTATACTAGCTATTGTAGTATAAATTTTAACAGAAAAAAGGAAGCCAAATGTCACGACTAATCAAGTATGCCGGTTACTCACGCCTAGGGGGCCAGCTCAAGTTCCGTACAGCCACTACCGAGGCTCGTGTGAACCAACTGGCTCGTACTGACTCAGATCTACACATGACAGAGATCACGCCTTGTCAGACTCGAGCCCAGGCCGCTAAACAGTTGTTAGCGATTGATCATGCTCAGGGCAATCAAGAAGTTGAACAACTGTATTCTTATCGATCATTGGATGAGAATCCGTTTGCTTTGAACAAGAAAAAGACCACGGTGGTAGTACGAGTTCCCACCCAGTTTGACACCGAGTTGACCGGTGCCCAGGTTCAAGTATCTGAAAAGATGTCGGCTCAGGAAGCTCGTAGATTGCGCAATGAGTGGAACCGTGCTCATGCTCATTTGAGCTATGATGGTGAATAATATGTTTGAAGATATAAAAACAGCGGCATTTATTGCTGGCCACACCGAACTCTATTCAGTGGCTCGTGACTATCCAGATCTGCGCATGGTGCCTATTGAATCTGTAGAACCAGTCAGGCGTCAGTTACGGAGTCTAGGCTATACAGCTAGAATACGTTATCGTGGGCCGCATCAGCAGACTAGAGATACCCTTAAACGGAACGCTAGAGCTTATACGGTATATTTGGAGGTTGACCAATAATTACCAATTTGCTATAATAGCTATATTGTAATTAATTAAGGTATCAAAATGATTAATATTTACTGTTATTCTTATCCGGCGGCCATGCGCGAATTTGTTAGCAAAGGTTTCGTGCTGGCCAAAATTGGTGACAGCCATCGCGAAGTAGATATTCGTATTGCTGAACAGGGCGGTGCGGCCGAGTGGGAAGGTAAGGTTAAAATTGGCGAATGGAATGACGTAAAGAAGATTGATCGTGACTTTCGTCTACATGAAGTATTGACTGAACGCGGTCTATGGCATAAGTCAGACAATGCCGGTAACGAGTGGTTTAAGATTCCAGGTCGCAACGCTGCTGATGTTCGCAAATATGTTGACGATTTGATTGAGAGCTTTGAAGGTGAGCGTGTTCGTCCTTCAGTCAAATTGCGCGGTATTCAGCAGCACAACTTGGACAAGGCCATGGCTATCATTGAGAGTGCTGGCAAGGATGCAGCCAGTATTATTGCTAATCTTTGCCCACGTTTTGGTAAAACTATTTGGGCCTTGATGCTGTTTAATCGTATCTCCAAAAAATACGGCAATCGGGTTATGATGTTGCCAGCTTATTGGTTATCTGTCCATTCGTCGTTTGAATCTGAAATTGATCGATTTAAAGATTTCCAGGACATTCGTTATATCGATACTAACGAACCCGAAGCTTGGTCAACTGCTGGATCTTATCTTGAACAAGGTTTAAGAATTGTAATTCCAATCAGTCTACATGGCGATTATGAGGAATGGTGTCAAAAACATCATTGGATCAGCACTATACCAAATGATGAGATTTTCATGTTTGCCGATGAGGGCGATTTTGGTACTCATGCCGAAAATCAAGTGGCCAAATTGAACTATTTGTTCCAATAACTCAAGAGGTTGACCAGTAATTGCCAATTTGCTATAATATGGTTATAGTGTTAATTTAAGGACAAAAAGTGTTTATATCAGTTTACGCATCGGGTACTAATGTACAACGTCTAGCAAAATGTTCACGCAACATCAACGGAGTGTTGTACACGGCTTATAGCCAACTGGAAAAAGAGGAGCCCGGTATTATTCGGCGCCGGTTCTACTGTACCGAAGTCAATTCTCTTAAGGAGCAGGTAGAAGCTCTTGACGAAAAGGTACAACCAAGCTGGACCAAGATTTGGGGCAAACCTTTGGCTAATAAGGCATTTGTTGGCCAGTTACTTGAGTCGTTAACTGGTGAGGATACACTACGCCCTGAACTAAACTTATCTGCCATGGCTGAAACTCCTGTGGACTGTTTTATGTTGTTGGTAAGCGCTAACAAGAAAGAAATGGCCGACATTGGTCGTATTGCTGAACGCCATATTCCTGACTGGCACGTTAAGATTCTCAATGGCGATTTTACTTCTAACAAAAACGCAGAATACGAAACACGCTCAGAAATTAATCGAGCTCGCATTGATGGCAAGAAGGGTGTGTTAATTATTGCCAATCAGATGGGCTCACGCAGTTACAGTATTCCAGAAATCCAGGCCACTGTTATTGCTTTTGACCGCGGATCAGTAGATGCCACAGCACAAAAGGTTAGCCGTTGTTTGACACCGGGCAAGACCTATGATGGTACAGAAAAAGCTGTGGGTATTATTGTAGACTTGAGTTTTGATCCTAATCGTGCCGAAAACATCGAAAAGCTGGTACTGGAAGAAGCTGTCTGTGTACAGCGTGACGGAGCCAATGCTGATGATTTTACTAGTGCTGTCAAGTACGTGCTGTCATCTATAGACCTGTTTAAGATGAAGTATGGTACCGCTGTTCCAATGTCAGAAGAAGAAATGTTTGGCGTATTTTCAGATAACGAAGCCATGTTGCGAGTAGCCGACGTATCAGTAGATATTGTGGCGGCTATCGAGTCGGGTATGTTTGACATTCTTGCTAGCGTTAACGCAGATGGTAAACCTAGCAAAGAAAAGAAAGACGTGCTAGGAGCAGATGTTATTAACGCTATTAAAGAAGGCGGTTCTATTAGCGATCGTAACAGTACCAAGGAACCTGCGGTTAAAAACGCAGAAAAGATTATCAACGACGCTATTCGTTCGCTTAATATGAGTGCAACTAGCGTATATCACTTAGCTAATTTAGAAGGCGAAAGTTATAGAGAATGTTTAGAAATAATTGCCAATAATGATAATCTTGATAATGAGTTCAAAGATTTATTTGGAGTATCTGCTGATAATGTAGTTAGATTATTAGATAATAGTATTTTAAATGAAGCTATTCTAGACGTAGTAGTGCAAAACTCCAAGCCTAAAGAGGTTGACCTTTTATTTGCCTAATGCTATAATAACAGTATTATAATTAGTAAGAGAGCTAATCAATGAAGTTTGCTACAGATTTACGTAAAGGTATTTTAGGCGGTAGCGACAGTACAGAATTATGGCAAGATATTATTGCTAATATTCCAGATAGTATATTGCTAGTCCCAAATGTTCGTATTTTAGTAGTAGCTTGCGGACACGGTACAGAAGCTGTCATGTTGGCCAAGCGCATGATGGCACTTGGTATCGCTAAAGCACAGATAAACCGGTCTATCTACCTGATAGATAAGTTCCAAGTGTTTACTAACCACGCTAAATTAGTGTACGGCTTTAAAAATGTGGTAACAGAAGATTTTTTGAATTGGACAACAGATATGAGATTTGACACTATTGTTGGTAACCCTCCTTATCAGGACCCTACAGGTCAGAATACATTGTACCCCAAATTTTATGCCAAAGCAGTGGAGTTGGTCAAGCCCAATGGTTACATTGCTATGATTACTCCTCCTGCTATTATTCCTGGATTATTTGGCGTTAAGAACCCAGATGGTATTAAAATGCCCAAGCCATTGCAAATTGAAAAGATAGTAGCTGGTAACTTGGTAAAACAGTATTTTAATGGAGTAGCTTCTGAGTTTTGTTATTTTGTACTAAAGAACACGCAAGCCGATAATACTTCAGTTCCTGTAACAATCGACGCAGGCACAGTTCGGGCTAGCGGTCCTATATTCCCTCGAGTAATTGACAGTAAAGGGCTGGCCCTGGCACAGAGTATTCTCAACAAGTGTTCAGCCTTTAACAAAGACCCATACTCGGCTACCTCTGGTGATTACGGTCGTAACGCTTATTCTGATCCCAAGGGCAAACACCGAGCAGTAGAAGCTATTGCCACAGATGGCACAGTTAGAACACGTCGTATAACTTGGATTAAAACGCCACACGCACATCTTGGTAGCCCTAAGGTAATCATGCCCATGTACGGTAAAACAGCAGTAGTAGATTACTCGCATGACTTGGTTAGTGCCGCACAAGAAAAGACTCCCCAAGGTAACTTAACTGGCCATAATATTTGCACAGTATTAACCAAAAGCGATGCAGAATCTGAAAGTTTAATGTCTATATTAGATTCTAGAATACAGCGTTTTTTTAATGCGGTTACTAACGAATCTAGATCGCAATATGTTAACTTTTTAAAGAACTTTATTGGAGTTCCGCTGGATCAGATCTATACCAATGACACACTAGAATCTGCTCTCAAATTAACAGCAAAAGAAAAGGCCTGGTTAAGTGCTAACTATTGATCAATACACGAGCCATTTGCGTGACCGCGAGTATATGAGCGGTGTAGAACGTGATCAGAACCGTGTACGTGCTACCGGCGAAGTGTTTACACCTACACCACTGGTCAATAATATACTCGATAATTTACCCAAAGAGTTATTTGAAGATCCTGCGAAAACCTTTATAGATCCTGCCTGCGGCGACGGACAATTCCTCTCTGAAGTATTGATACGCAAGCTGGAGAATGGCATCTCTTTTGAGCAGGCATTGAGCACCATATACGGTGTAGATTTAATGCCGGATAACGTAAGACTTACGCAAGACAGATTGTTATGCGGGCATGAAGAATTACGCCCCATAGTACAACAGAACATAGTATGTGCAGATGGCCTAGAATATGATTACCTGTTTGGCGAACCCGAGGAGTTTGGCAATGGTTTATTTGAGCTGGACTAGCACTAATTCCCACCCCAACAAGCCCTCAGGGGCCTGCAAAACCGAAAGCTGAAAATGATACAACACCAGGACCAATTGAATCAGGCCCTAGCACCCGGTATGACCGTGGCCTTTGTGAGTGCTTACTCGGGCCAGCTGAGAATAGGTACGGTGAAAAAACTGTGCCCAAAGCGTGTTAAGATCGAGTTTGTATACCGGTGGCGCAGCAGGATAGATGGACGTGAGGAACAGCATAGAATCACCTATCAAGCCAGACCTGAACGCTGTCTAGCCTTAACAGACACGCTGACACAGGAACTCATGCTGATGCGCTTGAAAGATCTGTTATAATGACACAGGTGCTAGTGGCGAGAATCTTTATAACCCTGACCCCAGCAGGCACTGCAGGCGCGGTAGCAGGCCGTGTAGCATCACTTGTGGAACTGGCCAGACTCCGACGTGCAAGTGAGCACAAGCGTACCATGGCCCGATTAAGGGCCAAAAACCCGGGCTAGCCAGACTGGGTCTTCAGCTAGCCGCCCGGCTACACCACCCCTCTATGCAGCGGGAACGAAAAAAATAGCGCAAAAAAATTTTTGATTTTGAGGTTTTGGCAATGCCGGGGAAGTTTTGAAACCCCCCTATACCGGGTGATTAGAAATCGAGGCGGACTACCATTTCATCGGCCGACGCCTTCATGCTTTAGTGCGGGGTATGTAACTACCTTTAGACCTACCCCCCCCGAAGTTTTTAGACCCCTACCCCCGGGCCTTTTTTTCGGCCCCACATCTAGCCAGGTTGACAAATCCTCTAAAAACCTGTATAATATAATCACCTTTTAGACCCTGTGCAATAAGGCTATATTAGCTGTGCATTTAGGCTAAGTCGAGGGGTTGACAACGAACCTTTTCGAGTGTATAATAACAGTAGGCTAACCCCGTTCTGGGCCGGGGCAGATCTGCCCCGTCGGTTGACCATTAAAGGCAGATCGGCTATACTGTATGTATTGTAATCCAAGGTAGGGCAAACCGAATGATCCAGCAACGTGTACTACTAGACATAACCCCCCGGCAAGCTGAGCTGATCCTAGCCGCTCTCCGCGCAGAACTACGCCTGGAGGGTACTGTGATCGACCCCTCTGACGCACAACGAATCCGCGCCGTCATCGGCCGTATTAAAGACCAAGGAGTAGTATAACATGAAGCTGACGACCGCCATTCGAAACCTCATAGCTGAAGTTGAATTCCTGGGCATGACAAACCTGGGCGAGCTGGTAGAAGACATTGAACGGAATCCTCTCGCCTACCCATACGGCGTTATTAATGCTTACATTACATATAAGGAAGAAGCGTTCCGCTAATGCCGCACCGTAAGATATACCGCGAACACTACGGTCCGATCCCCGGAGAACCCTCGGGCAAGAGCTATCATATACACCATATAGACGGTGATCATACCAATAACGACCCAAAAAATCTCGTAGCCGTAACGGCTCAAGAACACTTTGATCGACACTATGCACCGGGTGATTATCAAGCGGCATTACGGCTAGCAGAGAACATCAACTTAACGTATAACGAACAGAGTGAGCTCGCGACCTTAGCTAATCATAAGCGTATAGCAGAAGGGCGGCATAATTGGTGTAATAATGGTGAGTCCCAGCGGTTAGTACAAGAGCAGCTAATAGCAGAAGGAAGGCATAACTTTGCACGTATGCAACATCCTAGTACTATTAAGCTATCCTGTCGAGAGTGTAGGGCTATTATTAATATAACTCATTATCGTAAACATAACAGTAAG
>Ga0164297_10001532_pt1 | contig 24373 bp, 19 predicted proteins | sample GEODES058metaG_FD_113539 | JGI IMG/M metagenome (GOLD analysis project Ga0164297, IMG submission 113539) | Dystrophic lake water microbial communities from Trout Bog Lake, Wisconsin, USA - GEODES058 metaG | ecosystem: Environmental > Aquatic > Freshwater > Lake | place: USA: Trout Bog Lake... | reverse complement strand
TCTCATTGAGCGCCTTGCGGCCACGTTGGACGAATTGCTTTCCGGCATTCGTGAGTGTCACGCCATTGGGGGTGCGGATGAAAAACGCCGTTCCCAACCGTTCCTCAAGCTCGCGGATACGACGACTGATCGCCGATTCCTGAACACCCAGCGTCGCAGCAGCCCTCCTGAAACTTCCGTGGTCCGCTGCCGCAATAATGTACTGGATGTGACGCACCTGAACCGACAATCAGCGACCTCCACGCTATGGTCATGCCGATAATCGATCTTTTTTACTGAACTGCTCTGAAAAATATACGGCGAATTTTATTCCAAATTGGATTCAACTTTATCCATCAGATCATCGGCCTTGGTCGCCTCTCCGGATCCTGCAAGATTTTCGTCCACAGTGCGAATTTCGAAATCGGCCATGCAACGGGCGAATTTGGCGGACCGTGATCATGGTGGGCGTCGACAATTGGGCTACGTCGGTTCGGGAATCCGCCACGACAGATTTCGTCCAACCCGTCTTGGACCCTGGCGATGCGGTGTTGCGGAACAGTCCACTCGCCGAGTTCGGGGATGGCCCGGTCCAATGGCACGCCATGATATCCGGGCGCGCGACCGCCATCGCTGACAATATGCTGACAAAAAAGCGGCGGCTGACCGTTGTCAGCAAAAACGGCCCCGAAGGGCCGCTTTCAAGCATCTGATTTTGCTGAGAAATTTTGGAGCGGGCGAAGGGATTCGAACCCTCGACCCCAACCTTGGCAAGGTTGTGCTCTACCCCTGAGCTACGCCCGCGCTCCGATGAGGAAGCGGCTTCTATTCGGCTTCGCGCAGGAATGCAACCCTCTCTTTTGCACCTTTTTGCCTTAACCGCTTTAAGACGAATGCGCCCCCGCTCCACCCAAAGCCTGATCCAGCAAACGCACCGAGTGAACCGCGTTCCGTCCCCCCAGATCACGGATCTGATGCCGGCAGGATGTGCCGTCGGCGATTATCACATCATCCGCCGCCGCCGCCCGGACGGCCGGGATCAGGCTGGCCTCGGCCATCGCGCGTGAGACGTCTTGCGTTTCTGCCTGATAGCCGAACGCGCCTGCCATGCCGCAGCATGACGACTGGATCGGTTTCACCGTCACCCCAGGAACCGCTTGCAGCGCCGCCAAGGAGTCACCGAAGACGCCGAACGCCTTCTGGTGGCAGTGGCCGTGCACATGCGCGGTGATGCCAAGTGCCCGGAACGGAAGATCTGGATTCACCTTGGCCAAGAACTCTCCCAGCAGCATCGCCCTGGCGCCGAAGCGCCTCGTGGCCTCGCTCGGCAAGATCGACTGGAATTCATCGCGCAGCGTAATCGTGCAGGATGGTTCCAGGCCCAGGATCGGCGCATCGCCTGGCATCGCCGCCATCATGCGGCGCGCCTCGGCGCGTGCCTTGTCCACCTGACCTGCGGATAGATAGGTGCGGCCGCAGCATAACGGTCGCCCGTCGGTCTGCGGCACAATCGCGCGATACCCGGCGGCAGTCAGCACGCGGATGGCCGCGCGGAGGTTCTCGGGTTCGAAATACCTGTTGAACGTATCAGCCAGCACATAGACCTCGCCCTTCGGCGCATCCTGTGATGGCGCTGCCATTTCCGAGTCACGGAACGGATCGGGCTGCCATTCCGGCAGGTCGCGGGCCGCGGCAAATCCTAGCCAGCGCTCCCCAAGGCGGCGCAGCAGCGCGCTGCGGTTCCGAAAATTGGCAAGGGCCGGCAAGCGCGCCGCCCAAGGCGCGTAGCTCGGCAAGGCAGCGACGATACGCTCGCGCCAGCGCAGACCGTGTTTCTCGACGCGGGCGGCGGTCACCTCGATCTTCATCTTGGCCATATCGACGCCGGTCGGGCATTCACGCTTGCAGCCTTTGCAGGACACGCACAGCGCCATCGCCTCCGCCACGGCATCGGACGCCATCGCCGCCGGTCCCAACTGCCCGGACAGTGCCAACCGCAGCGTATTGGCTCGGCCGCGGGTCAGGTGGATTTCATCGCGGGTGGCACGGAAGCTGGGGCACATCACGCCGGCGTCGAAGCTGCGGCAGGTACCGTTATTGTTGCACATCTCCACCGCGCTCTGCAGACCGCCGAGCGGTCCGGGGTAGTCTGACCAGTCGAGTTTGGGGGTGAAATCGGTGACCGCCTTGTAGTCCGGCCCGTAGCGGAACAGGCTGCGGTCATCCATCGCCGGTGGACGGACGATACGGTTCGGATTGAGCATCCCGGCCGGATCGAACGTGTCCTTCACCGTCTCGAACGCACGCACGATGCGCGCGCCAAACATCTGCGTATGGAATTCGCTGCGCACCAGACCATCGCCATGCTCGCCGGAGTGGCTGCCTTTGTATTCGCGCACCAGGGCGAAGCATTCCTCCGCCACCGTGCGCATGGTGGCGACATCGGCCGGGTCCTTCATGTTCAAGACCGGGCGGACATGCAGGCAGCCGACCGAGGCATGGGCATACCAGGTGCCTTTGGTGCCGTGTCTTTCAAACACCGTGTTCAGCCGTTCCGTGTAGTCGGCCAGATCTTCCAGATCGACGGCGCAATCCTCGATGAAACTGACGGGTTTACCGTCGCCCTTCATCGACATCATGATATTCAACCCGGCTTCGCGCACCGCGGAGATATCGGCCTGGAAGGCGGGATCGACGGCGCGCACCACGCCAGGATGCCCGATATCCCCCATCAGCGTTTCAAGTTCGGCCAGTTTCGCCAGCAAGGGCGCGTCATCATGGCCGTGGAACTCCACGATCAGCACGCTGTCGGGCTCGCCGATCAAACAGGCGTCGATCGTGGCGCGGTAGATCGGGATCTGCCGGCCCAGGTCGATCATCGTGCGATCGACCAATTCCACCGCCTCGGGGTCGAGTTTGACGATGTGTTGCGCGGCGGCCATGGCGGCACGAAAGGTCGGAAACTGGCAGATCCCCAGCACTTTGCGCGGCTTGACCGGCTGTAATTTCAGTTCCAGCGCGGCCGAGAAGGCCAATGTGCCCTCAGATCCCACCAACAGGCGCGCCAGATTGTCGCGCCCGGCAGCGCGGGCAGCGGGGGTCAGGGCGTCGATATTGTAGCCGCCGACGCGGCGCAATTGCTTGGGGAAGCGGGCGGCGATCTCATCGGCCTCGGTCATGCCCAGGGTGCGTAGGCGCTGGATCAGATCGACGATATGGGCCGGCACGTCGTCGCTGAAATTGTCCGGCATGCGGCCGAAACGGTGGCGGCTGCCATCGGCCAGCAGCGCGTCGATCGCCAGCACATTATCCGCCATCAGCCCGTAGCGGATCGATTTCGAGCCGCAGGAGTTGTTGCCCGCCATACCGCCGATGGTGCAGCGGGCATGAGTGGAGGGATCGACCGGAAAGAACAATTTGTCGCCGCGCAACGCCGTGTTCAGATGGCCCAGGGCGATGCCCGGCTCCACCCACGCCGTCATGGCATCCTTATCGACCTGCAGGACGCGTCTCAGGTGCTTGGAGCAGTCCAGCACCAGGGCGCGGTTCACCGTCTGCCCGCACTGGCTGGTGCCCCCGCCGCGGGGCAGCACTGGCACGCCCGCCTCTCGCGCGATCGCCAGCGCGGCCGCGACATCGTCCATCGTCTGCGGCACGATCACACCGATCGGCTCCATCTGATAGATCGAGGCATCGGTGGCATAGCGGCCCCGGCTGGCGGCGTCGAACAGCACCGCCCCCTGGATGTTCTTGGCCAGTCTCTGCGCCAGCGCGGGGCTGCCTGGCGTCACGGGCTTGGGGAAAGTGGCGTTCATCGGGATTCGGACCTGTTATGCGGTTCAACCGGGTTTCAGTGTGATCTGCTTTGTCTGCCGGTCGTGCCAGGCGTCCATCAGTTGCAGGACGGTCGCGGCAGTTTCTTCGATGGACCGGCGGGTCACGTCGATCGTCGGCCAGCCATGCGCGGTGCAGAAACGGCGGGCCCATAGCAATTCCGCCTTCACCGCGTCTTCGTCGACGTAATCGGTGCTGTCATGCCGGATCGGTCCGGATTCCGGCCCGCCGCCGATCAGGCGCAGACGGTGGCGGCGAATATCGATCAGCGCTTCGGGTTGCAGCGTCAGGCCGATGACCGGGATCTTGATGGTCTCCAACTCCGGCGGGATCGGCAGGTTGGGTACCAGCGGCACATTGGCTGCCTTGATGCCGCGATTGGCAAGGTAGAAGCAGGTCGGGGTTTTGGAACTGCGCGAGACGCCGACCAGCACCACATCGGCTTCGGTCAGGCCCGGCTGCGCCTGGCCGTCATCATGCGCTAGCACGTAGTGCATCGCATCGATGCGGGAGAAATAGTCCGCGTTCAGCACATATTGCCGGCCCGGTCGGTTTTCCGCCTGCTGGCCCAGTGCCGATTGCAGCACGTCGATGACGGGATCGAGCACATTGACCACGCGCACGCCCAGGCGCTGGCACGCGGTTTCCAATTCCAAGCGCAGCGCCCGGTCTACCAGCGTGGACAGAACGGGCCCTGGCTCTGCCTCGATACCCTCCAGCACGCGATGCAACTGAAAGCGTGTGCGGATCAGGCTCCAGCGGTGATGGGTGATATCGGCTTGGTCGAACTGAACGGTGGTGGCGCGGGCGATCGCGTTCAGCGTGTCGCCGGTCGCGTCGGAAACGAGATGCAGGTTAACCTTTTGCGTGTCCATCGACGCATCCTAGGCGCGCGATGGCCGGCTGTCAGCCGGTTCGTATCCTGCCTCACATGGCCACCATGCCGCACGGGCGGGATGGTGGCCGCAAAAACCGGCTGCTGGGACCGACTCTGGCTGTCGCGTCCCCCGTGCACGCCGGGTTCATTGGGGCACATTGCGTGCGGTCTGCGGCATCAACCGCCGACCGCACGCGCCCTGAGTTTCCACCCTCGGCGATCACGCTTGGGCGAGGGTTCCGTTCGCTCTGGCTCACGGACCCCGCCCTCGCCGTTTGTTGTGTCGCGTGATTCACGCCGCCGTGTGTTTCCACCCTCGGCGATCACGCTCGGACGCTACTTCTGGCCACCGACATAGGGTTCGATCACCGTGCCGTTCTTCAAAGTAGGCGGATACAGAACGACCTCCACCTTCGGGTTCTTGAACTGCTCGATATCGTTGCCCTGCACGTTCTGGAACTGCACTTCCAGGACCCTCGCCTCGGTCCATTCGCCGTCGGGGCCGAAGGTGATCGGGCCGGCGACGGTGTTGAACGTGTGGGTCCGCATGTAGTCGGACAGTTTCATCTGATCGAGGCTTTTCGTCGCTTCGATCGCCTGTTGCAGCACCTGCATGTCGCTATAGGCGAAGGGCGGCAGGTAGAAGCCCAGCTTGTCGACGCCCTCGCTCTCGGCCTTGGCTTGGTAGCGCTTGAGGAAATCCATCGCCTCGGGCGTCGCGTAAGAGCCGACGGGCTGCCAGAAATCGTAATCGACGATGCCGTTCAGCAGCGGACCAAGCTGCGCCTTGATGGCGGTCGCTTGCAGGCCGACCATGCCGCCGCCGAACAGGCGCGTCTTCAAGCCGATTTCCTGCGCCGCTCGGATCATGCCGACGGTGTCGGGCGGGTAGGAGGCGACGAAGACCAAGTCGGGATTGGTCGCCTGGATGGCGCGGATGATCGGGCTGTAATCGGTCGTCGTCGGAGGGTAGGATTTGTCGTAGACGATCTTCAGCCCCGCCGCCTTGGCCAATTCGCGCGCGCCGTCGATGGCGTTGTGCGGGAACTCGGCATCGGCGCCGACGATGGCCAGTGTCGTGGGTTTCGGGGTCAGCCCAGCCGCGACCTCGAAGAACCCTTTGGAGAAGCTCTGCTTGGGCTCTGGCCCGCCGGTGGGGCCGATCGAGAAATAGTGCGGATAATGAAACTCACTATTCGCCGCCAGACCCAGCAGGCCCAGGAACATGCGCTTGTGTTGGATGACGATCGGCATGGCGGGAACCACCATGTTGGTGGCATAGCCGCTGACGACGAAATCGACCTTATCGACGTCCAACAATTTGGTGTAGATGCCGGGAACGTTCGCCGGATTAGACTGATCGTCGTAATAGACCAGTTTGACCGGCCGCCCTAGCAAGCCGCCCTTGGCGTTGACTTCCTCTTCCCACACTTTCATGGCCAGCAACGCGGCCTTGCCGTTCGGCGCCAGCCCGCCCGTCAGGGCCATACCGAAGCCGATGGTGATGGGATCGGCCGCCTGGGATGCGAGTGGGGCAACCATCATGGCGGCCGCGAGCATGGCGCCCGCGATGCGTTTCAGCATGGTCCGTTTTCCTCCTGAACCGGTTTTTATGCCCCGACTATGTCAGACCGGCCCTGCGGCGCATAGACCCGCACAGCGACGGACCTGCCTTATAACCGAGCGCGTCCAGACGCCGCTGCGTCACGGCGCCGAGCTGGTTACGACTGAGTCATCGTGACTGGCTCGTCGTGCAGGGGCGCCACCGCTGCCGCGTGCACCCGCTCACGTCGCCCCGATCTGGTTACGTCTGGGTCACCACACGCGGCGGTTCGTGCGCAGGCATGTTCCATGCGCCGAGCGTTTGGCCTAATCTGCGGATGATAAAATAATGGAGGCGTCTGATGCGAGACCTCGACGAATTCACCGTCACCGATGAAGCTCTGTCGCAAATGGCCGGGACGGAGAACCCCCGCCTGAAGCAGATCATGGACTCAGCGGTCCGCCATCTGCACGCCTTCGCGCGCGATGTGAATTTAACGCCGGAGGAATGGCTGACCGGCATCCAATTCCTCACCGCCGTCGGCCAAGCCTGCACGCCCTTGCGTCAGGAGTTCATCCTGCTGTCGGACGTGCTGGGCCTGTCTGCCGTCGTCAACGCGCTGCACGACAAAAAAGCCCGCGAGCTTGGTTCGCAATCCTCGCTGCTGGGGCCGTTCTACCGCGAGGGTGTGCCGATCCTGCCGATGGGTGCGCAGATCGTCGAAAAGCCCACGGCCGAGGAAATCGTCGTCTACGGTAAGGTCCTGGACAATGCCGGTGCGCCGGTCGCCAATGCGCTGATCCAAGTCTGGCAGACCAGCGAGCGCGGCCTGTACGACCTGCAGGAGCGTCAGGGGGAGACGATGGACATGCGCGGCAATTTCATGACCGCCGCCGATGGCGCCTATCACTTCCGTTCGGTTCGGCCGCTGGGCTACTCGATCCCGATGGATGGGCCGGTCGGCGAACTGGTGATGCGCCAGAAGCGCCATGGCATGCGCCCGTCCCATATCCACTGCCTGGTCGGCGCCGAGGGGTATCGCGAACTGGTGACAGCGTTGTATTTCGGTGACGATCCCTACATCGACAGCGACACCGTCTTCGGTGTCTCCCAGTCCCTGGTGGTGGATGCGCAGCAGGATGCCGATGCGCCGATCCCTGGCCTGCGCGCGGTGCGCTATGATTTCCGCCTTGCCAAGGCCGGCCCTGGCGAAACCGGGCGTGTTGGCGCCGATCCCACCAAACTGATGAAGGCAGCAGAGTAATGGCTCGTCGTATCGTCGATATCAGCCAGGCCTTGAAGGCGGGGATCATGAGCGATCCGCCCCGCATGCTGCCGCAGATCACCTACATGGATCACCACGCGACCGCCCCGGCAATGGCGGAGTATATGGGCGTGCGTGTTGCGGACCTGCCGAACGGCGAATACGCGGCTGTGGAAACCGTGACGATCAGCACCCATAACGGCACGCACATGGATGCGCCCTATCATTTTTTCTCCACCATGAACCACGCGCTGAAAGAGGGCGGAGAGCCGTCCTGGCGGATCGATGAGGTGCCGTTGGACTGGTGCTTTCAGCCCGGCGTGAAACTCGATTTCCGCCACCTGCCGCATGGCTATGTCGCCACACAGGGGGATGTCGAGGCCGAGTTAAAGCGTATCGGCCACGACCTGCGGCCGCTGGATATCGTTCTGGTCAACACCGCCGCCGGCGCGCGCTATGGGCAGGATGATTTCGTCGATAGCGGCTGTGGTGTGGGCAAGGCGGCGACGATGTGGCTGCTGGAACGCGGCGTGCGCATCGTCGGCACCGATGGCTGGTCCTGGGATGCGCCGTTCAGCTTCACGCGGGAACGTGTGCGGGAAACCGGTGACATGGGCCTGATTTGGGAAGGTCACCGCGCCGGGCGGGAGATCGGCTATTTCCAGATGGAAAAACTCGGCCAGTTGGACACGTTGCCGGCTGACGGGTTCGACGTGGTGTGCTTTCCGGTCAAGATACACCGCGCCTCCGCCGGCTGGACCCGGGCGGTTGCCATTTTCAACGACTGATACCAGGCCGGTCGGCCGAGCGCGGTTTTTTTGCCGAACCGGCCTTATCCCATGCGGGATAGGGCCGGTTATGCCGGTTCAGGTGTGCAGGAAGTCGGCGCTGTTGAGCGAGAGCTTGCCTTGCAGTTCGATCTTCATGTTCGCTGCCGTTAGCGATTCGCTCGAGGAACTGGTGTTGACATAGACGAACGTGTTGCTGCCGCTGACCGCCCAGTCGATCGTGTGCGCCGCGATGCTGGTGGTGTTGGAGGACAACGCGCCGCCGACGCTGAGCGACGTGCCGATGCCGGTCAGATCGATCCGATCGACGGCAACTTTGAAGTTGGTAATGATATCCATCAGCGACGCAGTTGAGTCCGTCGTGGCGCCGTATTCATAGATATTTGTGCCGGAGCCGCCGGTCATCGTATCGGCGCCGGCGCCACCATCGAAATAGACGGTGCCGGACATGTTGCTCGCGCTGATGGTATCGTTGCCGGCCAGGCCGTAAACAAAAGTTGGCGCCGCCTTGGTGATGCCGCTGATCGACGCAAGGCTGACCGTATCTCCGCCGCTGCTGCCGACAACCACATTCACCGTCTTGGCCGGTGACGCCGCCGAACCGTTGGTGGTATCGGATGCCGAGACCGTCAGGGCATAGAGGCCACCGTTGGCCTTGCCGGCCACGCCGCCGGCGGCTGAAGTGAGCACGCCGGCACTGGAGATGCTGAACGAGGATGCGCCGGTTCCGCCCAGCGTATAGGTAAACGTGTCACCCGCAACACCACCCGTCTGCGCGAAGGTGGCGATCGCAACGCCACCGGCGAGTCCCGAACTGCCTTGCAAGGCGTTCAGCGACGTGGTGGCCACCGAGGCGATGCTGACACCGGTGGGGGCCGGTGGCGCGGCGACGGATCCGGTCAGGTTCCAACCCATCGCGTCCAGTTCGGCGAAGTCGTTGGTTGAGACTTGTTCCAGCACGCCGGGATTGGCGTAAGCGTCGAAGGCATCGTTGCTGACGGATGACGCCCAGTCGCCGGCATCGCCGCCGGAAATCGTGTTATAATTCCCCAGGTTCGTCGTGCCGCCATTGACCGAGAAGTACCCGGCGGTCGATTGCGAGAAATCCCGTGTTCCTGCCGCCGAATAATGCGCCAGGTCCAACAGGGAATAGGCTGCGGAACCATTGATCGCGGTGGTACCGACCAGCAGCAACCGTCCCATCACTTCGCTGATCTCGTGCGCCGCGGTGGCAAAGAAATCGTATGTGCCGCTGGCCACCGAGCCCGTCGTGTTGGTATCGCCGTAGGTGAACTCGGACGAGACGCCGAAGCCGATATCGCCATCGGTGCTGGAATTGGTGGCCGAGATCAGACCCAAAGCCTTCGCTTGCGCGGTCGTGAGCCAGAAGGTGCCGCTGACCGGGCTGGTGGCGGGCAGGGAGGCCAACATCGCCGCATCCGTTGCATCCGTCGACGCCGTTGCCTTCAGCGCGGCGACGAGGGAGGCATAGCTGACGCTGGTGAGGTAGGATTCGCTCTCTCCGAGCGCGCCGCTCGATAGCGAACTGCCGCCAACCTCGTTGTAGCCGACGTTCATATAAATCGTGGCCGTGGTCGAAAGGTGGCTTTCGATAAACGCTGCCGCATTCTCGATGTCGGTCATGAAACCGGTGGGTGCCGAGGCGACACTGCTGTCCCAGACCAGATCGATTGCCAGGTTAGACCCGGCTGTCGTCACCAGCGTCGGCGCCGGGGCGGTGCCGGATGTGGTGGCGGTGGTGGTGCCGTTTGACCCGCGGCTGGCCGAGGAAATCACCCCGAGGTCGCCATAGCCGACGACCGTTGCGTCTGGCTGCGCCGGATTGGCGGGTGTTGTGTGGGCCTGATCGGCAGGCGCGAAACCCGGTATCGGAGCGAAAAACTGCGTCGGGTCAAAGAAAACCGGTGCATCGAGATCGGCCGCGGCATCGGGTGCTAACGATAAGGGCTTGATCAATGACGGCACGAGTAACCTCCTCTGACCCGAAGATGATTGCACCAGCGCATAGGGCTCACGAGACCAATGCATCTCAGTCGGACTTTGATACAGCATCGTGCCAGTTTCTGTAAGGCCCAATATGGGAATTTAAATTTGCTGTATTGTAACATATATTACGATGGTGTTAATTTGTAATAACTGTCGTTGCTTCGTCGAAGGCCGACGTATGTCAACGCTACCGTATGTTTTGCTGCGAGCGCGCCTACCGTCGGGGAAGGTGCCGACGAACCGTAACCCGTGTATCCTGGCGTCGGCCTACCGTGTTGGCTACAAAACGATACGATTGGGGGCCTGCTATCCAACCCGCGGATGTCGCGGACAGGCCGCGCCCGTCCCGGGCAGCCTTTCCTACCGCGCCCGTCCCGGGCAGCCTTTCCGATCGCGCCCGTTCCGGGCGACGCCAACCACGCAGCCGGCTCATTCCCGCCAGCGGCAACACCCGCTAAACTCCGCCGCACCCGCTGTGATCAGGAGCCCGGACCATGCCGACCTTCCATATCCCCGATATGCACTGCGACGGCTGCGTCCGATCACTGACGAAGGCGGCCCTGTCCCTCGATCAGGCCGCAATCCTGCACGCCGATCTTGCCGCCCGCACGCTTCACGTCACCACCGCGGTGTCCCCGCAGGCCATGGCCGACGCGTTCGAGGATGCCGGTTTTACCGTCGAGCCCGCCTGATCAGAACCAGTTCGCCTTGTCCACCACGTTCCGCAGCGCGCCACCCTCGGCAAACGCCCTGCAATTCTCGGCGATGATCTGAAAGCGACGCTCATTCAAATGCGGTCCGTAGCCCGCCATGTGCGGCGTCATGATGACATTACCCAGCCCCCATAGCGGATGATCGGCGGGCAGCGGCTCCTGCTCGTAAACATCCAAAGCGGCGCCGGCGATCGTCCCGGCCCTTAGCGCGGCGACCAGATCATCCAACTTCGTCGTCATGCCGCGGCCAATATTGATGAAAAACGCCGATGGCTTCATCAGCCGAAAGCGATCGGCGTTGAAAAAACCCTCGGTTGCAGGCGTATGCGGAACGGTGAGGATAACGAAATCGGCGCGCGGCAGAAGCGTATCCAGCGCCGCTGGTTCATGCATCTCGGCAACGCAATCCGGTTTTTCGGTTCGACGGGCGTCAATGGCGAGGACCGTCATGTTGAAAGCGGCCAAAAGCCGAGCGGTTTCGGTGCCGATGCCGCCGAGTCCGACGATAAGGGCGGTGGCGCCGGGCAGGGCGATGACGCCTTCATCTTCGGGCGGCTTTTTCCACTCCCGACGGATTTGTTGCGGGATATACATGTGCAGACCGCGCGCAAACGCCAGCACGAAAGCCAGGATATGGGCGCTGATATGGTCGTTGAAAATTTCGCGGAAATTGGTCACCAACGCCGGATGCGCGATTAGTTCGGGATAGTAATATCCCGCCGGTGGCGCGGCTTGCGGCGCCTGTAGCCAGCGCAATTTTTTTGCCCTCGCCAACAGCGCCGGCGGCAACGTGCCAAAGGCGGCGTCGGCGGTGGCGATCGCCGCCTCGGCATCGGCTTCCGTTTCGGCAATGATGACGTTGACGCCCGCAACGCTGCCGGCGAGCCGCTCCGCCCATTGGCGGTAGAGTGGCGTCTGCGGCGGCAACATCAGAAATGTGAAGGCGTTCGTGCTCATGCTGCGGTTCCTCGTGCTTTATGGCGCGGATAGTGCCGCTGTCTGTCGCGGCTGACAAAGTCGGCCCGCCACATCCGGGTTCATCCCGTGCTGCCGCGGCCATTGTGGCCGTGGTTGGGGGCGACGCCCGGTCTTGTGCGCTTGTTATCCCCGGCGCTCGGCCGAACCAGCGCCGCGTGCCGGGCGCGAAAACAAGCCAAGGATAGAATGGCGGGCTGCGGCAGGCCGACAGCTTGACGTCGCCATTGCTTGCCCAACCCCGGCGCTGAGGAAAATCCACCGTGGGTTCATAGGCCTGTGTGCAGGCTTAACCAGCTATTAAGCGCTGGCATGGCATTGATGTGGCATGTTGCATAAAGCCCCAACCGCCGATCCGGTCGTGCTGATCATCGACGATGTCGCGTCGGAGGCACTGACTGTGGCAGCACTGTGCCACCAGTTCGGCTATGCGGCGGTTCGCGCCAGTAACCCCGACGATGCCGGGCGGGTGCTGGATATGCTCCGCCCGGCCGCGGTGATCACCGATCTGGTGATGCCCGGCACCGATGGGCTGGACTGCCTGTTCATGCTGGCGCACCGGATGCCGGAAACACCCGTCATGATCGCCACCTCGTCAGAGCGGTTGTTGCTGAAAGCAGCGTCGGAGTTGGCGGAAAATTATGGTCTGCGCGATATCGCCTGCGTTGCCAAGCCAATCGGTGCCGGGGCGCTGAAGGCGTTTCTCCATCGGGTCATGCCGCCGCCAGCGATACCGCGACCGGTGATGGAGCAGGTTTCCTGATCATGGATACCCGCCACCTGCTGGTCATCGACGACCAGCGGCTGGACCGCGCGATCGCAACGCATGCCGCCTCTCGTGCCGGGTTCCATGCCACCGGTGCCGCCAGCATCGCGGAAACCCGCGATCTGTTGGAGCAAGGGTTGCGGTTCCACTGTGTGCTGCTGGATTTGTCCCTTGGGTCGGAAGACGGTTTGGGCGCGCTGCCGTTGCTGGCACGGTTCATCCCGGATGCCGTTGTGGTGCTGGCCTCCGGTTTCGATGGCCGGATCCTGGCGGCAAGCAAGCGGATTGCCGCTGATTTGGGGCTGAAAGTGGCTGGCGTGCTGCGCAAGCCGATCCTGCCAACGGCGCTGCTGCGCATCCTTCGGCAAGAGCCGAGCAGCCGATCCATCGGCGGCGATGGTTTGCCGCCGGTCCTGCCGGCGCAGATCCGGCGCGCGCTGGCGGACGGCTCGATCCAGCCCTGGTTTCAGCCCAAAACGTCCCTAGCGACCCACCAAATCGTCGGGACAGAGGCGCTGGCCCGCTGGATCGGCCCCGACGGCAAGCCGATTGCCCCCGCCGCCTTCATCCCGGTGGCAGAGCAAGCGGGGCTGATCGGCTCCCTGACGGATAGTATCCTAGACCAGGCTTTGGGGGCTTGCGGCCGTTGGCGCGAGCAGCGGCCGGATTGCTGGGTGGCGGTGAACCTATCGCCGATGCTGCTGGACGATCCTGCGCTGACCGACCGCGTCGAACAGCATTTGCAAACGCATAACGTGCCGGCCAACGCCCTGGTGCTGGAAATAACCGAAAATAGCGGTATCCCCGATACCCCGCGGGCAACCGAAATCCTCACCCGGCTGCGCATCCGGGGCGTGAACCTGTCGATCGACGATTTCGGCACCGGCCATTCCAGCCTGCGCGCCCTGGTGCGCATGCCGTTCAACGAAATGAAGATCGACCAAAGCTTCGTGCGAGAGGCCGTAGACAGCCGGGATTCCCGCAAAGTGGTGCGCGCCAGCGCCTCCTTGGGCCGTGAACTCGGGCTGAAAGTGGTGGCAGAGGGGGTGGAAACCGGTCCAATGGCGCAACTGGTGACCGAAGCCGGCTGCCACATGGGGCAGGGCTGGCTGTTCGGCAAAGCCATGCAAGCCGCCGCGTTTGAGCAGCGCTTGGCGCAGGAAACGGTGACACTGGAAGCGGCGCCACCACGCGAGATGCTGGATGCTGACCCCGAGTGCAAGTAGCGCCCGCACTCCGACCGAGCGCAGCCACCGTTTGGTTGCCCTTTACAGGCTGGCGCTGACCGGACTGCCGATCCTGGTGATCTGGCTGAGTATCGGCGCGTACCTGGCACAGCGGCACAGCATGGCGCTGGCCGCCGCAGCCCAGGACTCCCGCAACCTGAGCAAGGCGTTCGAGGAAAATATCCGCCGCACAGTCGAATCGATCGATACCACGATGCGTGCCATGCGCGTGGCGCGGGCGCGCGATCCGGCGCATTTCGATCTGATGCAGTGGGATCATGAAAGCGGCCTTTCGCGAGACCTGGCTCTGCAAATCTCCTTCACCGATGTTGATGGCGTCGTGGCGCAGACCGTGCTTGGTCAGACGATACCCCCGGTGAGCCTCGCTGATCGGGACCATTTCAAGGGCGCACGGGCTCTGCCCTATGATGGTCTTTTCATCAGCTATCCGGTCATTGGGCGGGTATCGCGCAAATGGTCCGTGCAATTCGTCCGCAAACTCCTCGGCCCTGACGGTGCCTTTGAAGGGGTGGTCGTCGTTTCCTTGGATCCGTCGTTTCTGCTACGATTCTATCAGTCTCTGGATATCGGCGATGCAACGCTGCTGATTCTGGGTCAGGACGGTATCTTGAAGGCCGGGGCGTCACGCACCGGCATGGAACCCGGCGCCGATATGCGGGGCACGGCGCTGATGCAAGGCGTCCGGGCCGACGGCAAGGGCACCATCGCCACCGATGATGTCGCCGATCACATCCCGCGTATCTATAGCTGGCGGCGCGTCGCCCCCTATGATCTGACAGTCGTCGTCGGCTTGTCCACCGACGGTGCCCTCGTCGACTACCACCGCCACCTCATCGGTCTCCTTTTGCTCGGCTGCGCCCTGACCGTCGTTACCCTGGCCGTCAGCCATTCCCTAACGCGCAACCGGCGTGCCATGGCGCAATCGCGCGCGATGCTGCAGGCCGCGGTGGATAATATCAGCCAAGGCTTGATGGTGGTCACCGCCGACCGCACGGTGCCGGTGCTGAACCGGCGCGCCGCCGAGTTGCTGGGACTACCGGAAGCGCTGACGCATCCCGGCGTCGCGTTCGACCAATTATTGGCGTGGCAGATCGAAAACAACGAATTCGAGAACGACGCCGATGTGCAGACCCTGGTCGCCGCCGGCGGCATCAGCCCGGTCGATGATCATTATCGCCGCACGCGGCGCAATGGCACGGTCCTGGAAATTCATACCAAGGTCGCCGAAACGGGGCTGGCGGTGCGCACCATCACGGACATCACCGAGCAGGAACATTACGCCCAAGTTTTGGCCGAAGCACGCGATGCAGCCGAGGCCGCAGCCCGTGCACGGTCCGAATTCCTCTCGGTCATGAGCCATGAGATTCGTACCCCGCTGAACGGCGTGATCGGCGTGGCGGGGCTGCTGGAAGGCATGGAACTCGGCACCGCACAGCGCGATTATGTTCGCCTGATCCGCCAGTCGGGTGATCATCTTCTGGGGCTGGTCAACGATATTCTGGATTTCTCCCGCCTGGATGCGGCGAAACTGCAACTGGAATCGGCACCTTTCGACCCGCGCGCCTTGGCCGAGGACGTGTTGCTGATGCTGCGCCCGCAAGCTGATGCCAAACATTTGTCGCTCACCGCGAACATCGACCCCCGTCTGCCCCATTGTCTGACCGGCGATCCGGGACGGCTGCGGCAGATTTTGATCAACCTGCTCAGCAACGCGATCAAATTCACCGACCAAGGGTGGGTGCGGCTGGAGATGCGAACCGAACCGGCGGAAGGCGCAGGCCTGGTGCGCTTGGCCGTCGCCGTGGCCGATAGCGGCATCGGTATCGCGCCAGGCGCGATCGAGCGCATGTTTGCCGAGTTTACCCAGGCCGATGGATCGATTTCCCGCCGCTTCGGCGGCAGCGGGCTGGGGTTGGCGATTTGCCGCCGCCTGGTGGAGTTGATGGATGGCGCGATCACGGTGGAAAGCGCCCCCGCCCAAGGCAGTACCTTCCGCTTCCATGTCACCCTACCGGTTCAGGAACCGGCCGGTCCCGATCAACCGGCTGAGGCGGCCCCGGCTGCCCTGGAGCCTGGGTTGCAGGTGCTGGTGGCCGAGGACAATGCCACCAACCGCCTGGTCGCGCTGCGGATGCTGGAACATCTGGGATGCCGCGCCGATGCCGTGTGCAACGGTGCCGAAGCGGTCGAGGCGCTGCGGCAGAAAGCTTACGATCTTGTTCTGATGGATGTCATGATGCCCGAAATGGATGGACTGGCTGCGACCAAGGCAATTCGTGCCGGTGAAACCGCCGATCGGCACATCCCGATCATCGGCCTGACCGCGCATGCCCGCACCGAGGCACTGCAGGAATGCCTCGCCGCCGGGATGGATGCGGTCACCACCAAGCCGGTGACGATGAACAGCCTGCGTGGCGCTATCGCCGAGGGGTTGGCAAACGCGGCCGATCGCGCGCCCTCTGTGCCGCCCGATTATGTCGCGCCGCGTCTGCGCGAATTGCGCGACGTGTTGGGGGACGAAGGCCTGCGCGAGATTCTAAGCACGTTTGCCGCTGAAACCCAGGCGAACCTGACTGCCCTGCATCACGCGGCGGCAGAGGGTTCGGCAGAGCGGGTTTATCGCTTGGCGCATAGCGTCTCGGGCGCAGCGCGCAATGTCGGTGCCGCTAGCCTCGCAGAGCGGGCATCGGCTCTGGAAAACCGCGCGGGCGCACTGGACAGCACGCAGATGGTCGCGGCGGTGCGGGACATGCAGGCGCTCTTGGACGCGCTCCTGGTAGAATTTGGCATGCCGGCGGCCTAGGGGCGGGTCCGGCCGTTGAGGATGCATGCCGGCTGGGTCCAACACCGCGCGCGCCGCAAAGTCGTCTGGTTGCGCGATCAGTCACGAGGCCGCCTGCCAATCGTTCGCCAGCCAGTAGTCCGCTAGCCACTGGGCCGCCCGCCATTGGGTCGCCAGCTACCAGAGCACCAGCCGCCGAGCTCACGCCGTCTCATGCGACGGGCGTACGGGCCAGACGAGGATGTCGTTATCGGAAATGCGGCATCACGTGCTGGCAGGTCAGCCGCAGGGAGGTCAAAACCTTCTCCTGCGGAATGCACATGCCGCAATTGAACTCCGCCAGAATGCCGGACAGACCCAGGGTGTCGCGGACGTCGCGCAGACGTTCAATGACCCTCTCGGGCGTGCCAACGATGATTTTGCTACGGATTGCCTCATCATAGTCGATGGTCTGCAGGCGCTGGCCACGATCAGCGCGATTTTCGACTGCGCGCGCGCCTTCCAGCGTGGCTGATGCCTCCAGCCTTTGGCCTAACTCCCGGAAGAAATGCATGATGCTGTCGCGGGGTTCTTCGTAGGCTTGCTGGTCCGTCGCGGCGACATAAACGGGCACGCGCAGATAGACCGGGCCACGGCCGGTATGGCCGGCGGCGCGCCAGGCGTTCTGGTAGATCGCCAGATTGGGCTGCAATTCCGTCAACTCCCCCAGACGCGTAGCGACGAAGATCGGCATCCCCTCGGTGCCGCATTGTTCGAACGTGTCGGGGCTGTTCACCGCAACACGCAACGCGGGGTAGGGCGATTGCAGTGGTTTCGGCACCAGGGCGATGTCGGTGAAGCGGTAGAACTGGCCGTGGAACGAAAATCGCTCCTGGGTCCATGCGCGCTTGAGGATTTCCGTCACCTCGGCAAATCGCTCCCGGCTTTCGGCGTAGGAAATGCCATAGGCTTGGTAGGTGCGCGGAAAGCCGCTGCGGCCGATGCCGAAGATCAGCCTGCCTTGGCTGATGTGGTCGACGGTCGCGACTTCCTCGGCGATGCGTAGCGGGTGGCACAGCGGTAGCACCTGCACGGCGATGCCGATCCGCATCCGCTTGGTGCGCATGGCGATGGCGCTGGCGATGGTCAGTGGCGCGGCCAGAACGGATCTCTCGGGCGCGTTGTGCAATTCGGCCAGCCACATCACATCAAGCCCGCCCGCCTCGGCGGCATCCACCAGGGCGAAAGACTCCCGAAAGGCCTCCGCCTCGGTCTGGCCATGGCGTCGTTGGAATTCGTGGAACATGCCGAATTCCAGGGCACCGCCCGTTTCCTTGGTGTCCATCCCCGCGTCCCTTGGCTTTGTTGCCGTCAGCGTCGAACGGAATCTCGCCGCCGGCAAGGGGCATCTGGCGGATGCCAGAGCGTGTTGCTGATGGGAGGCTGGACGAGGATGTAACCAGGCGGCGCTAACCAGGGGTGGCAACGCTTGGGCGTGTAACGCCGGTGCGCGGGCGCGCTTAGAACACCAGGCGGCTGCCGACGACCATCAGCACACAGGCGAGCACCGGCCGCAGCACCGCTTCCGGCAGGCGGGCCGACAGCCAACTGCCGAGCACGATACCCGGGATCGATCCTGCGAGCAGCGAGGCCAGCAGTACCATGTCCACCGACCCGACCCACCAATGGCCGATACCGGCCACCAGGGTCAGCGGCACGGCATGCGCGATATCAGAGCCGACGATCACCGCCATGCGGTGACGCGGATACAGCAAAAGCAGTGCCGTTACCCCCAGCGCGCCGGCACCGACCGAGGAGATCGTCACCAATACCCCCAGCGCCGCCCCGGTCACCACTGTCAGCACCGCGGCCCTCTTTGGCGACAGGCGGGATGTCAGCGGCGCCATCATCCGCAGGAAGGGTGCGCGGAAGAAGATCGACAGCGCGGTCAGCAGCAACATCACGCCAAGGATCAGTGCGATGATCCGCGCGCTCTCTCCGCCGACGAACGGGACGGTGGACAGAATGATCAGCGTCAGGATCGTCGCCGGCACGCTGCCTGATGCCAGGCGCAGGGTGATGCGCCAGTCGACCGTATGGTTCATGCCATGCACCAGCGTTCCGGCCGATTTGGTGGCCGCCGCATACAGCAGGTCCGTTCCGACGGCCGTTGCCGGATGGATGCCGAACAGCAGCACCAGCAGGGGCGTCATCAAAGATCCGCCGCCAACGCCGGTCTGCCCGACAAGCAGTCCAATGACGAAGCCTGACAGGATGTAAAGCGGGTCGATATGCATCAAAACACCTCGTCCAGGCGGGCAAGACGGGCGCATGCTGACTGTGACGGCGCCCAATCCGGCACCAACGGATACGCCAGGGCCGAACGGGCCATAACCGAACGGGCCAGAGCCGAACGGGCCAGAGCCGAACGGGCCAGAGCCGAACGGGCCAGAGCCGAACGGGGCATGACCAGACGTCGAGGCATCACGGATCGACCCATCATCATACCCCCTATCACCGGCGTTCGGCGAACCCTGGCAGGCAGGCCATACGAAGACCTGCCGCCAGGACCGTCATCTTACCACCGATAGCGGCATGCCATCATCTTTTTCCTGGGAAGGCTCAGTTCCATCCCTTGAACGGCAGAGACACTTTCTGCATCGCCGATTTCTCCGGCCAGACGGCGACGTATTTCTTGCCTTCCAACTGCACCAGCAGCGTCGCCGCCAGCATATTCTGCCCTTTGGCGTCGTATTTGATGCCGTTATAGCCGATCATCAGCTGGTCCGGCGTCATGTTTTGGGTCTGCAGCGCCGCCTGGATCTTCGCCGGCTCGGTCGAGCCTGCCCGGTTGATCGCTTCCATCAGCGCCAGAAAACCCTGCATGCCGCGTGCCGAGGTATCGTCTAGCTGATGGCCGGCGTGCTTGGTGTATAATTCGTTGACAATGAAAGAATTCGAGCCTGGCTTGCCGATGTCGTAGCTGCTGCGGTCCACCACGCCCTGCGCCATCTCCCCCATCGTCTCGATGAAGGCATTGTCCGAGAAACCGGAATCGTCGCCGATCAGGATTGGCGGCTTCCAGTTCAGTGTGTGCATGGTTTTCATGAACAGGATCGCGTCGGATGTGTAGCTGACGAAGATCGCTGCGTCCGGGTTTTCAGACTTCAACTGCAGCACCTGGGCGCTGACATCGCTGGAATTGGCGTTATAGGCGATGCGCAGGCCAACCTTCAGCCCCTTCGCCTCGGCCGCGGCCAGGATGGCATTGCCGGTGGAGGTGCCATATTCGGTGTTTTCGTTCACCAGGGCGATTTTTTCCACCGCCATGCCGGCGGCTTTGCGTTCCAGCAGGAAGTCGGCGTAGGCCGAGCCGAAATCAGTGCCGATGGGGGTTGGGCGGAACAGCCACTTGAAGCCACGCTCGGTTAGCGATGGTGCGGAGGATTCGCCGGCGACGAACGGGATACCGTAGCGTTCGGCAACCGCGCTGGCGGTCAAGGCGCAGGATGATTGATACGGGCCGACCAGGGCGACGACTTTTTCCTGGGTGATCAAGCGCAGCGCTTCGGACTGTGCGACGGCCGGGTTGCCTTGGTGGTCGGCGAAAATAACCTCCACCTTACGCCCGCCCAGATTGGGGAAGCCCGCGGACGGTGCCAGCGGCAGGTTGGGCATATCCGGATGCGGGTTGTTGACGATGTCCACTGCGACCTCGATCGCTTGCTTCACGGCAATGCCAGCCGAGGCGGCGCCGCCGGTCAGCGGATAGGGGGCACCGATCTTGATGGGCGCGTCGGCCGCGAACAGGCCGCGCGGCAGCATCGCCAGGGCGGGTGTCGCAAGAGCGGTTTTCGCCAGACGGCGGCGGGTCAAGAGGCGGCTTAGTGAATGCGGCATGGTGCTTTTCTCCTCGTCGGCAGGGGGAATCGATAGAGATATCCACTGCGCGTCAATGGGTTTTTGTCGGTTCGGTTGTATCCGCAAGCCCGGTTGGCGGATGCGCGGGGCCTCGGCGGCAGTGCCATCGCCGCCATGGCGCTAGTCCCGTATCGTCGTCGTTTGTCGCTGCTCCGCGTCATCATGCCGCTGATCGAGCGCCGGGCTTCCTTGCCTCATAGCGGTTTGTTGCAACGAGCGGTCAATTTGCCCACCATCCGTGCTCAAGTGCGCAGTATGGTTTCCTTTAGAACGACAATATTCATGCCAGCAGTTGTAATGGCGTTTCGTGCGCGCTAGCTATTGTCGTCAAATTGGATAAAATTCCAGCCGGCCAGGAAGACTCAGACCGTGATTATTGATTGGATTCATCAATTACCGGATATTTGGATCCTGGTAATGACGATTGTTATCACCACGGGCGTGATGCTGCTGGGGCCGCAAGTTGGGCGATATATTTTTCGGTTGCCGGCCAGCCAAACACGCGATGCGTCGGCCTTCGATGGGTTCAAGATCGTGATGTCGACCACCAGCGTCGTACTGGCGTTGGCGATTATTCAAGCCAATACCACCCTGCACAATGTCGAGTCCGTCATTGCCAAAGAGGCCGCGGCGATAACAGCGGTCGACAGCGCCCTGCTGGCCATCGACGTGCCCGAAGCCGCCTCTGTGCGCGCCTCGCTGGCCGATTACGGGTCGGCGCTGGTGGCGGTGGAATGGCCCGGCTTGGCGCATGGGCAGCGTAGCGCGATCGTGGATGCCAATTTCGGCAACCTCATTAAACATGTGCTCGCCCTGGCGCCCAGGGACGTTAGGCAGGAAGCGCTCTATGCCGCATTGCTGCGGTATATCGAAGGTGTCGCCACCCTGCGGGAGGAGCGTCTGATCTCCGCCCCTGATACGCTGCCCGTCTATTTCTGGGTCACTGTCGGAGGGTTTATGATTCTGGCCTTTGCACTCGCGGTGCTGACTGACCGAACCCGGAGCCGCGCCGTCGGTATCGCTGGGCCAACGATCGTCGTTGCCCTGATGTTGGCATTTCTGGTCATTGTCGATCTGCCCTTTAGCGGTGAAACCAGCGTCAGTCCGATGCCGATCCAAAAAGCCCTGATTGCCAACGCCAATCGGACGTAAAAACAAGCGCCTCATGCTGCCATCCCCAGCATGAGATCACGCTTTGCTCGGTCGGCCTCGTGCTCTGGCACGCCGGAAATCGCAGTTGTTGTGACGGATCCGACAAGATCCGGTTGCGCCCCATCGCCGCCACCAGATCTGGCTCCGGCGCGATGGCCGTCGACTTTGCGAACGTTCCGATCAGCATGGAGCACGCGCTGACCCGCCGCTGGTCGCAAGCCCGCTTCAGGGCTGCGGCGATCAAAGTGGCAACAGCGATGCTATGGGCCGATCTGCACCCGTAAACCCCCACCGCAATCGATATGAGGAACCAACATAACGAAATAACAACGTATTGACCGTCCGATAAAGCACCTATTACGATAAAGAACCAAAAACATCGTTCTGGGGGTGTCGTGAAAAAACGGTTCTTCATCGCGGTTTTTCTGGCATTGCCCGTGATGATCTGGGCCCTTGGCGCGCCATCCGCATGGGCGCAATCCCCGCCACCCCAATCCCCGCCACCCCAATCCGCGTCACCGCTCGGGTTCCCCGCGAACCTGCGCGCTGATCTTGTGCCCAAGTGGATTACCTGGGCAGACAGCAAGGCCGCAGTTTCCTGGCCGCCCAACGATGGCTGCGCCGCGTCACCGGTGGCGGAAACCATCCCGCCCGGCACGCTGATCGATCGCTTCGGCAGCGAGGGTGGCACGTTCTTCAGCCCGCAAGGCGAAACCTATGCCAGCCGCGCGGTTCCCTACGTGTGTAAAGCCATGGATTATCGGGTCTATAAGGTGATCAAGCCCCTGCCGGTGCAATCCTGCAAGGCAGCCCCCTGGTTTGGCGAACCCGGCGGCGCCAAGCAGGTGAAAACAACCGACCCGGCCTACAAACTTATCGCAAGCGGTGTTCTGGAGACGGTGTCCTATGTCCCTGGCGGATCTGATAACAACCCTCCGCAATGCCGGCATCCCTGACGTTCTCTATGTCACCGATGGTGGCCTCGGCGGTGGGGAGTGTTATGGGATCGAACATTCCAACCAGGGTTGGATGATTTATTACAGTGAGCGGGGACGAAAAACCCCGCTCAGTCTGCACCCCGATGAAACAGCCGCCTGTCAGGCCATGCTGGCGCTGGTGATGCGCGCCGCCGGCAAAGCCTAAAGCACCCATAGCCGCACGCCCCCCTTGTCCTGCGCCTGTCGCACCCCGATGTCTCCGATGCCACCCATCGGCCCTCTGGTCCAAGGCCAGAGCCTCACACAGACGCTCGGCGGTTACCCAGGAGGCGATCCATGCGCATCGGCGTACCCAAGGAAATCAAGACCCATGAATACCGTGTGGGCCTGACCCCGGCCGGCGTTCGGGAACTGGTGCAACACGGCCATCAGGTCCTGGTCGAACCCGGCGCCGGCACCGGTATCCTGTGTGACGATGATACCTACCGGTCAGCCGGCGCAATCGTCACCGAGGATGCCTGGGCGGCCGAGATGATCATCAAGGTCAAGGAACCGCAGCCGCAGGAAATCGCTCGCCTGCGCCGCGGCCAGGTGCTGTTCACTTACCTGCACCTCGCCGCCGATAAACAGCAGACGCAAGCACTGATGCGATCCTCGGCCACCTGCATCGCCTATGAGACGGTGACGGATCGTGCCGGCACTCTGCCGCTGCTGTCACCCATGAGCGAAGTGGCCGGGCGCATGGCCGTGCAGGTCGGTGCCCATTGTTTGGAACGCGAACAAGGCGGGGCAGGCATTCTGCTGGGCGGCGTGCCGGGCGTGCCGCCGGCGAAGGTGGTGGTGTTGGGCGGCGGCGTGGCCGGCAGCAATGCCGCGCGCATGGCCGTGGGGCTGGAGGCCAGTGTCACCATCATCGACAAATCCCTGCCGCGCCTGAAGGAATTGGACCTGCAGTTCGGCCCTCGCGCCACCACGCTATTTGCCACCACTGCGGCGATCGAACAGGCCGTGCTGGCCGCCGATCTGGTGATCGGCGCCGTGCTGGTGCCCGGTGCGGCGGCACCGCAACTGGTATCGCGTGAGATGGTGCGCCAGATGCGCAACGGCGCGGTGCTGGTCGACATCGCCATCGATCAGGGCGGATGTTTTGAAACCTCGCGGCCGACGACGCACGCCGATCCCATCTATGTCGAACTCGGCGTGGTGCATTACTGCGTCACCAATATGCCGGGCGCGGTGGCCAGAACCTCGACCTTCGCGCTGACCAATGCGACGCTGCCGTTCATCCTGGCGCTGGCCGAGAAGGGCTGGCGGCAGGCGATGCTGGATGATCCGCATCTGGCCGCGGGGCTGAACATCCATCAGGGGCAGGTAACGCATCAGGCTGTGGCGATGGCGTTGGGCCTTCGCCACACGCCGGTGCGCGATGTGCTCGTGCCTTCCACCGGTGCCGGCGGCGGCTGACCAAGGCACCCGATCCCCAGCGCTCGATCTCTGCGCCCCGATCCCCAGCGCCCGATCCCCAGCGCCCGATCCCCAGCGCCCGATCCCCAGCGCCCGATCCCCAGCGCTCGATCTCTGTGCTCCGATCTCCAGCGCCCGATCTCT
>Ga0164297_10001531_pt1 | contig 24391 bp, 10 predicted proteins | sample GEODES058metaG_FD_113539 | JGI IMG/M metagenome (GOLD analysis project Ga0164297, IMG submission 113539) | Dystrophic lake water microbial communities from Trout Bog Lake, Wisconsin, USA - GEODES058 metaG | ecosystem: Environmental > Aquatic > Freshwater > Lake | place: USA: Trout Bog Lake... | reverse complement strand
CATTAACAGATGCTATCGCTGAGTTCGCAGAAGTCATTGAACTGTTTAAGTTCGTAATAGAACTATTAGCAACAGTCATTAATGCGTTTATTGTCGAGAACGTCGTGTTCATCGTACCAAAGGTGGTATTGGTAGTTGTCAATCCTGAGTTTGCTGCTGTTATATTAGTGTTAATATTTGCTATTGCTGCATTAACAGATGCAATCGCACTGTTTGCAGAAGACATATTAGTATTAATATTAGCAATCGCAGCATTTACGGAGGCAATAGCACTGTTCGCAGCAGACATGTTGGTATTAATTGATGCAAATGTGGTATTGACAGTAGCAAAAGTTGTATTAGTTGTTGACAATCCAGAGTTTGCTGCTGTTATGTTTGTATTGATATTTGCGATAGCAGCATTAACCGAAGCAATCGCTGAGTTCGCTGACGTCATGTTGGTATTGATTGTTGCGAACGTAGTATTGACAGTAGCAAAAGTTGTATTAGTTGTTGACAATCCAGAGTTTGCTGCTGTTATGTTTGTATTAATGTTGGCAATCGCGGCATTCACAGAAGCGATCGCTGAGTTCGCTGACGTCATGTTGGTATTGATATTGGCGATAGCAGCATTAACGGATGCTATTGCTGAGTTCGCAGCAGTCAATCCACTATTAGCAGCAGTCATATTCGTATTGATATTGGCAAAAGCAGCATTAGCTGAAGCAAAGTTTAAGTTAGCAGAGCCATAAATTGCGGTAACTGCGGACCAAGATGTATTGACTGCCGTCAATGAGGCGACATTAACTGAAGAAGTAGTGGTGACTGAATCCGAAACATTACCAGTTGTCAATATTGTTTGGAATCCGCCACCATTTGCAGCAATAGAAGTATTTGGTGTTACTTGCCAAACGCCAGGAATATAAGAATATTGAATAACAGCATTGCCAACTGCGCCACCGCCTTGATAGATTGTTACGTTACCTTGTCCTGGTCCAACTGCATTGTTGCTTAAAATAATTTGTGGGCTATTGATTAAAGTATTTCCAACAAGAACCTGATTTCCTCTAATTGTCAAATTATTGAATGTAGCGTTACCTTGCAATACACTATAAGTAGCAGCAGTATCAAGAACTAGATTTGTAGTGGTAATTGAACCGAATACATTTAAAGTTCCTACATTAGTAGATGTTATATTTGCATTTGAAATATTAGTAAACACAATATTAGCATTTTGCGTATTACTATTTGAGACTATTATTGAATTAGCAATTATTAATGCACCAGCAGCATTGACATTAAGAGTAGCAATATTGGCTGTTAGTATATTAGCTGATGTGACATTCTCCCTAATGATTGTAACATTAGTCGCAATTAATGTATTTGAGTAGATCGTGGCACTAGCAGCATTTACATTTAGAGTTTGAATATTTGCAGTAGTGATGGTAATATTTGCTGCAAGTAATTGTCCATACACATTAGCAATGTTAATAGTTGCATTATTAGTGTTGCTATTTTGAACAAATACGTTTTGCACATTGATTACGTTAGCGTAAACAAGAGCTCCAATAGAATTAGCATTTAAAGTAAGTACGTTTGCTGTTAATATATTAGCTGAATTTAAATTAGCTTGAACATAAATATTAGCACTTTGAATCGCAGCATTAACTGTTGTGATATTTGATACTATTATTGAATTAGCAGTTATTAGTGCACCAGACGCATTCACATTTAAAGTCGAGATATTAGCAGTCTGTATGGTCGCGTTAGAAGTCACTATCAGGTTAGTTGAATTGACATTGGTAGCAAACACATTACTCAATGCAACTATATTATTACCATAAATGGTTGAAGTGGCAGCAACAATACCATTACCAGAAGTAGTATTGGATACTGTAATTCCTTGAGTGACATTCACATTACCAGAAGCTGTCAGATTACCAGTGCTTGTATTTTGAGTTACGGATAAATTACCAGTTGATGTATTCTGCGCGGCAGTTAAATTTCCAGAAGCTGTCAGATTACCAGTGCTTGTATTTTGAGTTACGGATAAATTGCCAGTACTTGTATTTTGAGTAACACTCACATTACCAGAAGCTGTCAGGTTTCCTGTGCTTGTGTTCTGAGTAGCAGTTAAATTGCCAGTACTTGTATTTTGAGTAACACTTACATTACCAGAAGCCGTCAGGTTTCCTGTGCTTGTATTTTGAGTTACGGATAAATTGCCAGTACTTGTGTTTTGGGTGACTGATATATTACCAGTAGAAGTATTTTGCGAAACAGTTAAGTTGCTTGTTGAACTGTTACCAGAACTAATATTCTGGGTGACTGATATATTACCAGTAGTTGTATTCTGTGAAACTGATAGATTACTTGTAGAAGTATTCTGGGTGACTGATATGTTACCTGAACCTGTATTCTGAGTAACAGTTAAATTACCAGTACTTGTGTTTTGAGTTACTCCGAGATTTCCTGTAAATGTATTTTGAGAGACTAAAAGATTGCCAGTATTCGCAATATTAGCGGAGACATTTAATTGGGTCACATTGGCTAATGTCGTAACAGACAAATTACCAGTACTTGTGTTCTGAGTAACAGCTAAATTACCAGTTCCAGTATTCTGAGTGACGAATAAGTTTCCAGTGTTTGCAATATTACTTGTAACATTTAATACAGTAAAGACATTAACGCTTGTTTGTGCAACATTAATGATAGAATTGGCATTTGATGTTATGGATAATACATTAGCTGCTGGCATAAAGATACCAGTTCCCTGACTGGCTCCAAATGCGAATGATGGTGAGGCTAGTGTGCCATTAGAAATGTCTATGTTCGAAATATTAGCTAATATAGAAACATTAATATTTCCAGTGGATGTATTTTGAGCGACAGTTAAATTACCAGAACTAGTGTTCTGTGTAACAGTCAAATTACCAGTAGAAGTATTCTGCGAAACAGTCAAGTTACTTGTTGAACTATTACCAGAACTAGTGTTCTGCGTGACAGTTAAATTGCCAGTACTTGTGTTCTGGGCGACTGATATATTACCAGTAGAGGTATTTTGAACAACCGATGCATTTCCAGTACTTGTGTTCCAAACAACATTTAAGTTTGAGTGGAGATTGGCATTCGCCATAACGTCAAACTGAGAATTAACATTTAATGTGCCTGTAACATTCGCATTTAATGAGACGGTTGCGTTCTTAGAAACAGTTAAATTGGAAAATAAAGTAGCATTTCCACCGACATCCAATGTGGTTGCAATATTACCAGAACCAAATACATTGGCATTAGCACCAAGACCAGCAGTTAATCCTATGGTTATATTTCCAGTAAATGTGTTCGATGATACATTAAGACCATAACCAGTAGGAGCACGCGCATATAAGGTATTCGATACAATCACATTACCAGTATTTGAAATTAACACACCATTAGCAATATTGAATACTGCATTCGCGCCAAGAAGGGCGATATATGGGGCATTACCTGTGACTGTGCCAGTGTAGACTGCATACCCAGTAACATTAACATTCTGCATCCAAGCAAAATTATTTGAAATTAGGTTCTTAGTTTGAGCTGTATTGGCTACTTGGAGTAAAACATTAGTATTGGAATAGATTGCGTTTATACCATCGGAAGTGATGTCGCCAGCATTAACAATCTTTGTCGTGGATATTCCTGTAAAGTTAGAATTACCCGCAACAGTTAAAACTGTCCCAGTAGAATTCTGAATTTGTAAACCAGGGGAACCAGCAGCATAGATAGTATCACCACCATCTATAACAAAAATTCCATTTCTTATTTGGTTTATTGTATTTGAAAGATTGTTTGTTATAATACGCCAATCGTCAAATGTATTTGCGTATTGAATTACAGTAAGATTTGCGTTTGCCATTTATCCCTCAATCTTTCTTGACTAGCATCTGTAGAAGCTGTTTTATTTCTGATATCTCTGACTTCAAGTTATTTATTTCACTTTCTCGACGCGCTTCTTTCTCAGCTTCTCTCTTTATTTTTTCATGCCTCAGAATAGCTGTTCGATCAATGTTCAGAATTGCCCCACTAGACAAATCTTTAATAAGATTATCATGATCCTTAATTTTTGCATAGTTCTTCATGTCTAACCTGCAGGAACAGCTAATGCTCTCAGTCCAGTGACAGTTGGAGACACGGAAGGATCCGCTGCCAATAAAACCAATTTAATAGCAAAAAACTTAAATGTTCCACCTAGAGGATATTGAATCCCATTTTCAATATAGTTTAGGGATCCGCTTGGTGTGACCCCACCAATTAAAGGACCATCCGCATATTGAATCTCAATAGGGGTCGATTGATCTGGTGAATAATAATTAACAATAGGAGTCATTATTTTCCATTTCTTATTACTAAACGAATCAGTGTCCGTTTTTGACATCACTTTATAATAAACTTGAACGCTGGTTCCTATTGGAATGATACCATCCACCCAAACTCGAAGATCACCCGCATCAAATCCATCGGCGAGTGCTATCTGTTTGGTTTGATATCTGCAAAGAGCATTACCGCCAGATGTTTGATCTTCACCCACAGCAGCTACAGTTGCGTTAGCTGGGACGAAAGTGACATATCCCGCTAGAGTGTTTGACATGTAAGCCTGGGATGCAATGTTAAATGTAGTTTTACTCCCATCGTTCACTCTATTTGTTATAGAATATGTATTAGCATTAGAACTAAAATATGAGAATGTGCAATTCCCATTATAAGGAATAACAAGCGCACCAGTATTACTTGCTGTGTTCACTGCTGATGATGAGATATTCACAACATAATTTCCACTAATTACGTTTGCAGTAACAATTGGAAGAGTGAAGCTGGGTTCATTGACTACAATTGTCGGAGTTCCCACATAACCAGATCCTTGGTTATAAATGTTCATTTGATACAAATACCCAAGATTTCCATCAATCTGATTTAGAATAACATTTGCGGCTGCGTATGTTCCACCAGAAAGTTGAATGGTAGGATCAACATTAGAATTAGTTGGAATACCACTAGACAACATTGGATTTGTATTTGATACAAAGTACACGCTAACATTTGAATAACAGAAATGAACACCAGGATTTACAATTGTATAATTTGGGGAAGCTATTCCGCCATTATTGATGACAAAAGTTCCTGCAACCATTCCTAAGTGTTCACTATTGAAGATTGGATTAACATCGGCATCAAGAGTTTGCATATCAACCTGTAATACCATAGAGTTAGTATTACCACCAAGCAGCCATCTCGACTTACCATTGTTTGTAGAGATTGATAAATCCGAGCCAAACTTATATTCGTTCCCAGGATAAATTTGAGTTAATGTTGGATCAGAATAAAATGAGGATGATCCTTGATCAAATATTATTGGCTGAATTTTGTATTCTAATTGGGTTGATGGATATGTTGTTGCGGAAGAAGTTAACAACACATCATTATATGGAGTAAAGGCTAAATCGTGTGCATCAACAGTAAAATTCCAGGTTACTGGGGATGTACTGAATGCTGCTTTATTCAAAACAAACATCATTTGAATATTCTGAATTGGTGTCCACTGAGATGAGTTTTGACTCGTGAAGAAGTTTCCAAGACTAGGCGGCTTAGAAACCGTTCTTTGAGCTGAACCACTAGCAACATCAGCAGCTCCTATTTCGGATGTCAATATATCATAATATGGAGATTCAGCATAAACAATAAGTGCATACTCTGTAGAAGGCTTTAAGTAAACTGGATCCGCAAACTTGAACTTAGTTGATGTTGTGTTATTAGCCTGATATCCTGAAATATTTGAAGTATCTGGAATCTGACCAGCAGCAATATTAATTGTTGCGATTTCGCTGCACTGAACAACAGATGTTGCAAGAATTTTTTTCGTTGGAATTCCATTTTCTACTTCTGCCAACTTAACCACAACTGGGAGCAGAGGAGCAGGGGAAACAGGTTTATTGCTAAACCAAAGCTCAACAGATGTCACAGTTATTCCATAATTTGTTTTTGTGCTCTTTGGAGGAGGACTAAAAAATGTTTGAGCAAGAGGGTGTAGCTGAGGCTGACTAGAACCGAGTGTGGTTGTGTCAAATTGTCCTGGCGCAACCCCCGCACTTGAGGTGTCAAGTAAACTCGTTTGTCCCGAATATAGACTCCCATCAGTTACTGCTTGGGGTAAGATATCTGGGGCACATCCTGGACTAACATATTTCGGTGTTATCACTGGAACTCCACCACTTGTTGTGGGAATATCCAATCCAGAATAATATGTTGCTTGAGCTCTCATAGTTGAAGTTGGATCATTAATGACTGACTTATCTGTTAGTGTGAGAACAGTCTGACCAGTCAAGAACTTCATGTTATCCGCTTCTGGTAATTGAAAAATACCAGCTCCAATACCATATGCATCAATTTGCATAGGACCAGCAGAATAGAATGTTGTAGAAAGAGGTAATGGAGATAGCACATTCGCTAATCTGACTGTAACATTATCAGAAGCGATTGAGAGAATCTGAGAAACCTGCCCATACCCACTTCCGCTTGTCAAATACATGTACTGACCATTAATTAGTGGTGAGGCATTTGACGAGAGAACAAGTGTATTGGATGTTGCATTGGTGTAATATCCATTTCCAGTTGTGTTAGCCACACCAGAAATATGAGTATATGCATTTGAACTTGCCGTTCTACTGTTGTATTTTTTTGTTATATTAGAAATGGTAGTTGAAGTTTGAAACTTATTTCCAGTGACGACATTTGCAGCATAACAAATTTTATTCTTAGAAACGTCTTGATTGTAAAATACGTGGTTCGCATTAGATGTATATGCATTACCAGTTATGTCTAATGAATTATTAGCAACTAATGATCCAAATAGTGGAGTGACGACTAAAACTTTGTCAGCGGAACTATAGAATACAACTTCCCCAGAAAAAGTCAAACCACCCACTGAGTCTGTGGTGATCAAGTATTGAGAAACTATATCCCCAACAGCATAATCATTGCTGCCTAGTGTATTTGCCCCGACAGGCATCACATTGATTGAGATAAAATTTTCATTCACATAAAGATTTGTTGCACCAGATGGAGTTATGACCTCAGCAAAGGCATGGGTTGCATTACAATAAACACCATCACCCTGTGTCCATTGATTTGCTGTATTTTTATTAAGTCCGTCTAATGCTATGACTGATGGAACCTGCACGAATCTATCAACCAAAACATCCTCAAAAAAGAAATGAGTATTTTGATATGGACTCAGATTATGAGCAACAAAGAAAATCTCATTTTGACGCATGTATGGGATGATTGACATATCAGTATTTGATGTGCCACCCGCCCCATTTGGTATAGAGATTGGTGCTGGACTAAAAGGATTTGTTACTGCTGTTGCCATATTTCTTATCCGTTATATAATTACTACTTATCCATATTATTTTGAGAGTGTTCTAAACTGAGTGCTGCTAGCACCACCACCTCCCGTAGAAAATCCACCCCCACCACTACTCAATATTAACACTGGGGTCGCAGGAGCAGGTGGAGGTGGCGGCGGTACTGGCGGCGGTACTGGTGGCACAATTCCTGTCCCATATCCAGCAGGAACTACTGGAACTGGGGTGAAGGGTAGCGTAGGAACAGTTCCAGTATCATTATCTGGCTGTGTTGGATTTTCCGTTGCCTCATTATCAGCCGATGCTGAAATAATCGGTGGTGGTGGCGTTGGAATGTAGGGCGGTGGAGGTAACTTAATCGGCGGCGATGGTGGGTTAGCTGGTGGAGGTGTTGGTGGATTCGTTATAACAGGAGGTGCTGGGGGTGGAATCGGCGGCGTTGGTCCTGTTGGTCCAGTCGGTCCTGGTGGTCCTGGTGGTCCTGGAACTGGTGGTCCTGGCACAGGCACATATATGTTAACAATCACTGGAGGCGGTGGCGGTGGAGGAGGTGGTGCAGGCACAATCGGTGCTACATATTGAGGAACGAGTGCTGTACTATAGAAATAATCAGTTTGAGGCGTTAAACTCATTTCTCCAACAAACTGTCCAAATCCATATGGCTGAACTGTTGCTGTTCCAGTATAAGTGTTTTGCACAACAGCAGGATATTCCGTATATGATAATGAGTATGTTTTGCTATTAATCAAATATGGTCCGCTCGCATTAGCGAAATTAAATCCTAAAGTTGTTTTATGGTGGAATGGTTTTAGTGTTCCTCCATTAATAAAGCAAATCACATCACTACTTCCATTATCAGCAATACTAAAATCAGTAAAAGAATCAGTCACAACTCCAAATGTTGATTTAGGTGTTGATCCATCCGAGTACGTTACTGTCTGATTAACAGCTTGCTGCTGCTGTTGTGTGAGCGTCACATAATATTCAAGATTGGTGATTCTCTTATCAAGACTCCCGATATCTTTCATAGTATATCTACGATGATCAATATAGGTCTTATTGATATCATTAATGTTATCAGTATAAGGTGGATTGTATATCTGATATAAAGTCATCGCATCAGATGCATCATCTGGTGCCAGTGGTCTTGTTGATGGCACACCACTAATTATTCTAAATTGTTTATTTTTAGTCAATACTAATTTATCAATTCTTGGTAAATAATAATCATATGTCAGAACCATTGGATTATTCGGATTAGGAGTCATAGACCCTTGGAAAGAATATGACTGAACATTAGCAGCAACACCATTTGCCCTTGTGGGTCTAAAGTCAATACAATCTCGTAGAGCAACAGTTCCTGCTGATGCGGATGAATAATATGGAATTAATCCAGACGCATAATCAGAAGCAGGATAAGAATTTGCAGTAAAAAATCCCGTTGTGGTCGCATGGTTAAAATATTTAAACATCACAACAATTTGACCCTGAGGGGTTGGGTATCCGCTCTTTAATGAGATATATGAATGATCATAATAACTGTCTTTCTGATTTGGAAAAAAGTTATAACTACCCGTCACATCAACTAAAGTATTTGAAACATTAGGCGCATATGCTGGACTTCCGGAATCATAAATTTTAATAATTTGAACAACATCCGGAACATATAAACTCTGTATACTTCCAGCTGTTTTAAATATGACGCTAGTATCAGTAAACCACAAATAACCATTAGCTGCATCTAAGAATACAGAATTGGGAACTGTGATGCCACTAGTATTTGCACTTCCAACAATTGCGGTGCCATTCGTCGGAACGTCCGTTGTGGCTAGAGTGGTATTTGATGTGTTACCATATGCATATTTTGCTCTTCTTGATGCTGTAGTTCCAGCATTTTCTTGAACAGTCAGAATAACATCACCAATAAATGCATTACTACCAGCACCAGTATGAGCGCAGTGTAGAGTTAATGCCTGAGGACCAGTTTCATACACACCATTACTACTGGTAGATCCCCCAGTACTTCCGCGATCCCAAGATATAATAGAACCATTTGCAAATACTGAAGCGGCAGTATTGTCCCTAACAACAACCATAACATTTGTATTTGCCACAAGGTCTGGAATGTATGCATTAGTATACCCAAATGAGACAGTCTCAGTTGCGCTAAATGTATTTGAAATATCAGCATTACCAGCGGCATTAAATGATACGCCTGATATGAATTTTCTACTATAAAATGTGACGTCCTGGATTGAATTTTGAACAACATAAGATTGTGGCAATTCATAGATTAGAGTATTGACTGATGATTCATAAAGAGTAGTTTTGCCATTAGCCAACACAGGCTGTCTACCAGTAATATCAATATCCATGACTGGATAGAATGGAGATTTTACATTCTGAGTTGCATAAACATTGCCTGTTACATTTGGAGAAATGATACCATTTGCTGCAAAATATGCAGGCTTGACAGCTAATGCACTTACGTCTCCAATTGAGAATGGAATTGTGAACTTAGTGTTTGAGTCTGGGAGCTGTGAGAAGAATGTTGTTATTGTGGCAATACTATTAACAGAATCATATGCACTAATTGTCTTAATATCACCTGAGCAATTACCAGCAATAACACTAATAGTTTTACCAACATAATTCGCAGTATTTGGGAAAGTAGTTGGAAGAACAATCAATTCTGTATTAGCTGCACTTTTCCCTGGGAAAGCGGTAATATTACCATTCGCATTTCCTGACAATCCAGAAACATTCACATCTAACAGATAAGCATAGTATGTTGTTGTGGATGCACTATATCCAGCCCATTCAATATCGCGGAGTTTAGCTGTTCCAATTACTGTATTAGAATAATAAGAAATCTGATTTTTGGTATTAATCTGAGCAGATGGGACACAATGTAAATCGAATGCGGTATATCCTGCAATATTCAATGTAGCATTTGCGGAAGTATTACCGACATGAACATTGTTCACAACTATATAATTTCCGAAATCTAATGCAAGATTATAGTTTATGGAAGTATTTGAAGATCTCGCTTTTTGGTTTGTCATTGAGACTGAACCAAGCGTTTGGAATTCATATCCCTCAATATATGCCTTACCAGAAGATAAAGACATAATATAAGTGTTGGTATTGGCGGGATCTGCCACACCATTAGGGTAATAAACTGTATTGTCTTTAATTGTCAACAAAAACGGACTGATTGTAAAGTCGCCTGACTGATCATATACAGTTCTGGCCATTTGATCGCCGATTGAACCATAAAGAGGATAATCAACTTGGCTTGTTATCACTCCATTTTCAATTCTCATCAATTCAAAAAATGATGAGTCATCAATTGAATTCAAACTGCGCTTAGATAGAACTAAGTTATATTGATAACGATCTGCACCTGGAGCCTGATAGTTGAACGATCCTTGAGCAGGGTCTAATAATGCAGAATCCGTTGAATAGTTAACAACCCCTTCCGCTACCTGAAGACCAATTCTATATGACGGATAAGTGTCTTGAGAATCTAATACAATTGTTTGAGTTGGGACATTAATAAAAAAACCATTTACATAAAATATTCCAGGATTGATACTGACAACGGAACCTTTGGAGATCGCCAGATTATTGGTTGCTACTGTATTTGAAGACAAAATAGTTGCGGAATATTGAATACCAGAAGGATTAGCAGTGGTGATTGTATCGCCTAATGCAAATTGAATTCCTGTTAAATATTTGACAACAATAGCACCAGCGGAAGTGTTGCTCTGTAGACTGTCATCAACAGTTACAACAACAGCTTTTTGTAGGACTGTGGTGTTTGCATTTGTAATAAGTGTTTGATTAAAATCATTTAATGAGATTGGTGTGTTGGCTTGAGTTGGAGATAGTTGGATTGACGTGACATTAGTGTCATAAGTCAAGTGTCCACCAGAAACTGGGGTTCCATTTTTGAAAATATTATCAGCAAAAGATTTAATTTGGTTTTGAAGGATTGACTGAGTCTGAGTTAATTCGCGAGCCTGAACAGCATATCCAGGCTTAAACAGAATGCGCATGTAGTTATTGACTAATGCTCCGTTTGTTGCATCAAAATCATCATAATATGGCGCGACATTAAAATCCAACATGGCTATTACCTTATATTTCTAAAACTAACTTAATCTGTTCGGTCTGTTGATCAGATCTGGACACCGCAGTTCTATTCTGTACATACAATATTACACCAGTATATGGGTCAATTAGTGGTGGTGATATATTAAATGCGGTCACAGTTCTTCCCAATAATACTGATGTAAAATTTGAATATGGTGTAAAGTTACCTTTAATGTTATTTAGGTAAACTATATTATTTACACTATCCCAATTGACTACTGTTCCAGTAAAAGTAGCCGATGACGCAGTTATACCTTGGTATGCAGTATCAGCAATTGGGAAGAAATATCCTGCTGTTAGAGGACCAGTAGATATTCTTGTTGTGGTTTGGTATGCAGTTCCAGTAGCTGGCTTCTGAGTTGCTTCTAATTGAGGATTCTGTATTACTGAAATCTGATAATATTGAACTGGGGCAGTAGTCAATGAAGAGCCTGTTGGAATTATTCCACCAACAGTTTGGGGCAGCTCAACGCAAAGCATCATATTAGTTGCGCCCAATTCTAATGCACTGTTTGATCCATGCCCACCCTCAGGCGAAATTACGGCTCTTAAATTAGCATTCGACCCAGACGCGCCAGTAGTTACAGTAACATTTGCGTATGTGTAATTGTATCCGCCACTAATAATCGTATACCCAGTAATTGATCCACTAGAATTTACAGTTGCAGCAATATTTGCCCCAGTTCCATCCCCAGTTATGTTAATTATGAAAGCATTACTTGTTGCGACATTTCCGTTATATCCTGTGCCAGGACTTACGATTTGAAGAACATCTATTCTTCCATCTTGAGCGGACGCCAATACAGTAGGATCATCGACCACAGGCATCCACTGGTTTGTATAGAATTTCTGTTTTAATCCACTTGGTATGGTATACATGTACTTCCACAGATACCCATCTGAAGTTTGAATCCAAGGATTAGAAGGTAAACTGCCCCCTAAATTAATTTGAGGCATTTGGGTTGACATTGCACCATTATTGTTAAATAGGCACTTGTAAACCTGATCATATGTATTTCTCACATAGAACTGGTTGTAAAATTGAGGGTATGTGTATGAGTAATTATAGCCAGCAATATTAGCCACAGCAAATGTTGGATTAGAGTTTACCGTTATTGATGTGTCTGAATTGACAGAAACAACTTCTTTGATCTCGTAAGAGTTATTTGAAGTATTTGCATATGCAATATAGTTGCCAGGATTAAAATCAAGAGTAAATTCGGTGTTAGTGCCAACAATCACATTATTAGAAGTATTAGTTGTCACTACACCATTTGCTGCACCATACTCAGAATACGTGAACATGTCAATGGTGTTATCATAAGCACTGTATATTGTTCCAGTGACCCAATCAACCCTAGGAATTACTAATTGAAAATTGGCGGCAGTTAATTTAACTAAAGCAAATAATCTGTTCCAAACGTCATTTAGTGCATCAGTACTATTATTTGCTTGAGGAATTATACCACTATCCCAAGCAGTAACTCGACCAATTCCAAGATATGTGTTTGCATTACCAACCCACTCATTTACGATGGAGTATGCCATGTTAATCTGTTCATTTGTTGTAATAATGCTGCTCATTTTTTATCCTAATTACTGACCATTATAGATTATGGTATATGTGCATGCCGACAAGACTGGGTATACGAAATAATATGACTGTGAATTACCACTAATTAGTTGATTCTGAGGAGTATCAACTGTTAATGAATTACCAGCAGTACTTACATATATGACATTCGCATTAAATTGAGTATGCGTTGCTCCCAATCCAAAGGAAATCCCATCACCAGCTTGCACTATACCATATATATTTGCCGTATTTGGGAGATAGAATGTGTTAGAAACTAGTGGCTCACTAAGAAGAGCAATCGTAGAACTATCAACAGGAATTACAGAAGCCACATTAAGATTTGCCACTTGAGTTGATGAATTGTATCCAGTCAACAAGAATGTATTAGGTGAATAAATTGCAATATTACTTGTCCCATCGAGGGCGGCACCAAGAGCACTCCCGAGGAAAGCGACACTATTTGCACCAAAATAGTTTGTAATAAGAGCTGAGTTCGGGGAAGCGGAAGCTCCCGTGCCACTCACGACTTTTAAGTAGAAATTATTATAGTATCCATTTGTTGTATTTGCTTGGAAAGTTGATGTATTTAAATTAACTTTAGTGGTAGTATTACCTGCCCCTGTTGTCAGATTAATTAAATCAAACTCATACCCACTTCCACCAGTTATTGTTAATATTGAATTATCATAAAAACTATCAATTTTATTATTCGCCAAGAATACAGAAGAATTCAGATTTACTGTGTTTGCATTTGATGTTGTGACAAAATTACTCAGAGCGTAATTTGCAGTACCATAATTGATTGTCTGGAGATATCCTGGTCCTAAGAATTTAGTATTACTTTCCATTTGTAGGACAGTATTACTGAAAATGTTGGTGATAGTTTTGATTTGTTGTCTTGCGGTATTTGCAGCAATTACTACGAAATAACTACCAACATTAGAGTTCGCGAGAGTGGGATTAGCATTTACAGCAAAGAAAGTTCCGGAACCAACTAGGTTGGCATTCGCCCAATAGGAATTGGCTGTAACGCTTCCTGCTAGAACATTATATGTTGACACATTATCAGTCAACGAAACTTGGGAATACTTAGCATCATTAATGACCATGTCATTTAACATTTCCATACCAGCAGGATGCAGTATATTCATTAATGTATTTTTATATTCAGTTAATGCCTTTTCAACCTGAACGACATAAGCAAAGTTGTGATATTTCGTATTCGCTTGTAGGAATTGATCCGCGCTTGGTTGTCCGTCTGTGTTCAAGTAATAACCAGGATATTGAATTAGTCCATTTAAGAATATTGCATTTGCTTTTGCTTGTGCGTTACCATAGATATTAAAGTTTGTTGGTGTGAAGCTGACTCCAGAATTAGAAAATACTAGATTCTGAGAAGTGTTAATTGAGCCAGAAAAATTATATAATCTAACGCCAGAATTAGCAGACAAAGAAGGATTACCATTATACGAATATTTTGATCCGAAGCTGTCTAGATATCCAATGAAGGAAGTGTTACCAGGATCTAATCCCTGATACACAAAGTCACCCTCATACATATTTAATACAGAGAAATCCACATTAGCATTATAAATTGCGATATTGCTTGTAGTTCCAGGAGCAGTTCCTAAAGCTGTCGCAAGAGCAGCTACACCAGTGGTCCCATTATATGCAGAGATTACTGCGCTATTTGGTGAACCAGATGCACCTGTTCCTGTGAGAATTTGTAAAGTCTTTCCAATATAAAAATTATTAATCTTACTGGGAGTAAATCCTGTGCTGTACAAATTAACACTAGTAGTCGTATTTCCTATTCCTATTGTTCCATTAGAAGCCACATTAGTATTAAGAATGACATCAACTATTTTTAAGGAAACATTTGGTGTAGTTGCATAATCGAATCCTCGACTGATTAATTTAAAGTCAAGTATTCTACCAATATCAGAAACTGAAACTGATTCATAATCACCTTCATTGAGTCCGAATGCAACTAAATTTGCACCCGAACCCGTTGATGATGTGATGGTCACTGGGATATTGTAGATTGGTGGTTGGTATCCCTCTCCAGCATTAGTAACAGTGACTGTAGTTATTGATCCATTACCATCTGTGGTAAAACTGAATGTTGCGCCATACCCATATGCTGAGTTTAGCATTATGGTGTCTGAGCCTGGGCTGTAATTTCTCCCTCCATTGATTACACTGACATTAGCCACAAAACCAAGATCTTTGATATGTTGTCTTGTGATTAAATAATTATTAATATCACCAGCCAAATATTCTCCAATAGAATAATCCGTCTCATAAGTTGAATCTATTGAAAGAGTAGGAACTGATTGATAACCATATCCACCATTGATCACATTAAAAGAAGTTATGCTTCCTACTGCAACATTTTTAAAGGAAAGTGCTGTACCGATTGGTGTTGCAGAATTCGCATAAGATATTTGAACATTAGTCGTTCCAGTTGCTGCAGTAAGGGAACCAGTTCCTGGGATTGGAATTATATTGGCAAGATAAGTTGGTGATCCTGCATATGCAGTTATTAATGCTGCTCCTCCAGAGCCACTTCCTCCAACATAAGTAAGAACAGAATTATTATACGCCCCAGCCGTTGGTGAGGCTGAATATCCTGTTGAGTATAGATTTATTCGTTGAGTTGTGTTTCCTGCTCCAACTGTGTTGTTAATTGAAATTACAGTATTACCAAATCCAGAATTTTTTACTGCATACAGCCTAATATTACTTGTGGCATCAAGTGATGCGCCAAGATAAGGCGATTGAAGTGTTGCAATATAACTTGTATTACTATAAGTAGAAATAAATGCTGTGTTTGGCGATGCTGTTGCACCAGTTCCATCAACAACCTGAAGGATATATCCTTTATAGAAATTCGGAATAGTGGTATTTGCTTGAAGTGTTGCGCAATTTAAATTAACAGTTTGGTTGGTTGTTCCGGACGCACTCACAAGATTAATTGAATAAACACTCTGAGCAAATGTTATAATTGATGGGGCAATAAATTCAATAGCAATATTAGAAGTGCTAATATTAGATGTAAGATTTGCTGTCTGGACGACAACATTTGCTCCACCATTACCAAGGGAAGGACCACCAACAATTGTCACGATTGTATTTTGGAATGTGGAATACCCAAATCCACCTGCAATTACGGACACGCCAGAAATTGATCCGACTGTAACATTTCCCACATATGCAACTGCTTTTTGAGCTTGAGCAGTTGCAGCTAATCCACCATAGAAAACAACTGGGTCTCCAGGATAACCATTTGATGTATTTCCGGAATTATACTTTAATCCCTGATACTTGGGATTAATTACCAAATTAGAAATTGATCCAATAATTTTCTCAGAAAATATAAATGGTGCGCCATTTCCAGTATAATTTCCAGTAACGACTAAGTTTTCTTCCGCAGCGAATGTTCTGTTTATATTTGAGACATAAATTTCAACAATCGGAATTCCGAGAGTATCATCAACTGTGTGTGATGCGGACTCAATAACGCAAGATGCATTAGACTGAGAACCATAGCCGATTCTTTTGGTTAATTGAGTGACATCAAAATTTGTATTTGTTGCACTGAGAACAAGTCTTAGTGCTTGTGGAATCTGCCATTTACCATCTGATGCCTTTAAGATATTTTCTTTAGGTAGAAATACTTCTGAGTCTAACCCATATAGAACTCTAAAAAGAAACTTAAGGGAATTCTCACTTCCTTTTGTTGCATAAAAGTCTTTAGCAACTTTAATTAATTTTTTCTGATCGGCTACGATCTCTTGAGGGAAATATGGAAGAAAGTCATTAATAAAATATTGAATAAATTGATCAGTTGTGGTGTCAATATCTTTATAACTTAAAAGATTCTTAGTCTGATATAATACCCCACCACCATTAGCTGAATATTGACTATTTTCTAACCACTGATAGTATGCTTTTAAAAATGCACTAAAATTCGGATCATTAGAAGAAATGAACTCTGGAATTTGACTATCAATTAGTACTGAGGTGCCATTCGATAAAGTTGTCATTGTATTATGTACTAATCATACTTGGTGTAATTGAAAGAGCTGTTGAATCATTCTGATTATACGTTAATATAATTTCATTGTTTGATGCGAAATTACTGTTATATGGTTGAGCAAAAATTGAAAGAACTTCTTGGAGACCACCAACATTAGTAATATACAAATTATTGATATTAATAATTCCATTCAAATAATCAATAGTCCCCACATTTGGATTTAAAATTTGCTTAATATTATTTGTATCAAAATAATACGATCTAATAGTTCCCTTTGATCCGCTAATCACTGGAACTAATACTCCACCTGTTCCTCCTCCACCAATCAATGTAATTGCGGCTGTTGTGTAATTATTTCCAGATACATCAACAACTACTGAATTTATCTGTCCATTAACAATAATAGGATAAGCATTCGCCCCAAGTCCATCCCCTTGAATCTGTATTGTGGGGGCAGAAGTATAATTATATCCTGGGCTTTCTATAGTGATGCTGCCAATCGCACCAAACCCAAATGGTGTTTCTTCTAAATAGCATTGCTGCGAATTTCCAGCAGAATCTGGCGATTCAAAATAAGGGGAAGAATATAATCTATCATTAGTTATACCCTGATGAAGAGGCGTGCCAAATTTCAAGTTATATGATGAGGTTTGTCCAAGCAATGGATAAAATTGTTTCTGCAAATATATTGTTGCTGATGAAGATTGAATGGACGGATCAGTACCATCAATCGCACCTAAGAATTTAGAATAAGCGAAAGATGAGTTAAATGTATTTAAATTGGTATTACAGAATGTAGCAATTGAATTTGCGACTAATGTTGACAGTTGATTCTGAGAAAGATTAGTTTGGGTTGGATCATATTTAAATCCAACATTAAAATTTAAGAAATCATAATCTGCTGGAACATAACTAGCGGTGACAGTCAGAACACTTAATGGTTTTAAAATATCATTAATTAAATAATTTTGTTGATCTAGGGTGACAGTATATCCATTCTTAGGTTTAGCTGAGATATAAACTTTTCCAAAAATAGGAGGGGATTGATTTTCCCCTCCCCATACTGCGACTGCATCAAAATAAGGATAATTTTTATTAATCTGAGTTATATAATCATTTTTAGTGACAATTCTATTTTGTGCAATAAATGATTTAGGAGCAGAAAATTTTATACTATTAATTGACTCTTGTTGTGCTCCACCTGCGGATGCGGAAGAAGTGGAGACATTTGATGTTGATCCATTAAGAATTGATGTTTGAAGAAAGAATGTTCCCAATCCATTAGCGAGATCACTATTTGTAACCAAATAACTGACAGTAATGATACTCTGGTCAGGTAATTTCCTTCCGAGAACACCATCGCCGAAATAAATTAAGTAATTTAAATTACTGCCTTCTTCAACGTAATATACATTAGAGTTAGCAGAAACTTGAGTTGCATCTTGTGCAAGATTATAGATGGTCAATACTGGACTCGTTAATGAGTTCTGTACAGTAACCTTAAGAGTCGACAAATCAATATTAGAATCAACCAAATCAAATGTCTGAGAAGGATTAGTTGTATTATTTACACCAAATTGTTTGGTTACTGGAGTTCCTTCATTCACATTTAAATAGTTGAATGTAAATGTATTCGCTGTTCCAACTGAAACATTTGATACATATGGAGAATCATCTGTGGTGTAGAATGAAAACGATTTACCATTTAACGACTGGGCTGCAAATTGAGTAAATCTTGGAAGATATAAACTTGTAGTTGAGTCACTAACTGCTCTTGTGATTGTCACATTTAGTGTGGCTCGGGCAGAAGCTGCTGATCTGGAAGTATATCCAAGAGCTTTGGCTTGAGAAACAACGGAAGATCTCATAATAGCAGTGTCTAGGAACATTTCATTCGCAATCATATTCATATAAAATGCATTATAAAATGTATTATATGAAAGCACATCTAAAAGAATATTGAGTGCTGAACCTTGAAAATTATAATCCTGAAATTGGGATTGACTCTGTAAATAGGTAATAAGATTTTGCTTAATTGAGTCAAAATCTAAACTACTTAATTGTATTTGGCTGGTATTTGCCATTATCTAACTCTTTGTAGGTAAGCGGATATTGTTATCGGAAGCGTGTTATTCAATACATAAAACTCTATCGTAACATTAAACTGATTATTAACATAATCTGGCGAAACATCAACATCAATAATCTGAACTCTTGGCTCAAAATTCTCAATTAAAATCACAATTTCTTTCTTCAATGAAGCTGCCACAATAGAATCCATTTGTTCAAACAAAAGGGATCTTATTCCAGAACTTATTTCTGGGTGAAATGGCTTCTCATAACTATTTAGTTGTACCAAATTCATTAATGATTGGACTACTGAATTGGTCCCAGTGACCATGTTGATATCACCAGTCACTGGATGGGGAGTAAAACTCACATCAAAATCGGTAAAGATTCTGGTAATATTCGACGGTACTTTGGTGGTATCTAATGCCATTTTTATAATTTCTTGTAGGATATCTTATTTATTATGATAAGAAGAGAGTTCTTTCATTCTGTCTTCTAATTTGCAGACCTTTCATTATTTGTTTACCAGGTGGATTTCCTGGAATATCGGGAGCACCCTTTGGTAATGGTGCATATTGATAAAGGAGGAATCCATCAGCAGCTCCGCAATAATCTTTCGCAGCCAACTTAGTTCTGATTGAGGAATTCTTATAAAGTCCGACGCCACCCCAGGCAAAATCGCAAAGTGCATCAATCATGCCTTGTGTGAGTGTGTCGTTGCTTTGATACTGTTTGATAAATTTAATTACAACTGTGTTAATAATTTCAAGTACCCAAGCATCCGCAGTAGCCTGATCTATTACAGTATCATATGTGATAGTTTGTGCATACTTGGTCTGAGAAAGTGCCACAGTAGTCGTCCCATAACCAGCTGTGATCGGCTCTGCCTTGGTTGCAGGATCAGGGTAGCCCTTGACCTTTGGTGGGTAATATGGAGGTTTGGCGCCATACTTGCCGCTTTGGTCAGCATATCCTTCACTTTTGCGGATTAGATCAATTACAGCGGAACTGGCTTTCCATTCAGCTTTTGGAATCCAAGTGTGTGCGCTAGGATCAAAATTACAAGCCTGTGGGACTGCGTTTGCTGGTGGGGGTGGTTCAACTTTAGGACCATCGGGATCAGCAGGATTGGTAACTAATTGAGAATCTTGTTTTGCAGCCACACCAGTATATGGATTCAATATTGCACCATTCCCACCAACACTGTATTGAAGAGGAACGGGTGTGGCTGGGATCGGAATATCAGCATGATTAGGTGTAGATGGTGGATTAGCGGGAGCTAACCCAGTCACTACTCCATCAGCAGCTGCTGCAGCTTGACCAGCGGATCCACCAGAATTAAGATTGACCTTCCCACCAAGAATATTAGCATTACCGCCAGCTTGCATATTAGCATCACCGCCCGAAAGAATGTTGACATCACCACCGCCAGTGGCATTCATGTTTCCACCTGCATCTAAATCAATATTCCCACCTGCGCTACTCAGCAAACCAGCATTAGTTTTTATGTTAATATTGTCCTGGGAAGTTAAGAATTGAGAACCACCAGTGACCAATGTAGCATCTTTCGCAATATCAATATTAATTGATTCTGCCTTTATATTGAATTCTCCACCAGCAGTTAAATTGATATTCTCAGAAACCTGGGCGTTTAGATTGTTTCCAATTTCTAAATTAACATCACCTAATACTTTAATTCTCGCAGCGGAATCTACAGTAATATTCACAAATCCCATAACATGAAGAAAGTCATCTCCCATGACAACTTGATAATTTGATTTCGTCACCTTTTGGACTTTTGTTCCATCAGGGCGCATTTCCCAATATGTACCTGAACGATGGTTCATAGAAATTCGTTCATTTCTTGGAGTATCATCTAATTCAAATACATGTCCAGATTCCGTTTCTGTTGCTTGGTTGTATGGATACAGTGGATTATAGGCTGGGTATGGTTCATCCCAAGAAACACCATTTGCTGTCTCGACACCAAGATCTAAATTATTTTGTCTTGCTGAAATGACATTATTTGCCATTGGCTGATAAGTCACGACACCTGAGATTGTAGATTTATTAAGCTCAAAATCTCTAGGATATCTTAATGATTCTTGAACTTCCACATTCGGCGTATTAGCTTCCGTTAATTGTATACCTGTACCATCTTTGTTATATTTTCTATTAACGAGGTATTTCGGAGCATAACGAATTACCGTTGGTCCATCTCTGAGATCATTATATCCTGCGCCAGTATTCTTAGGATTAGTTTGAATTCCAGGGATTGTTCCCATCATTATGGGAAATTGTTTGCTACCTGCATCAGCGAAAAATCCAAACACAACATCTGTTTCTTTTGGAGTTGCGAATGCATGAGTGTTTATAGCTTGCATTGGGATTGCCCAAGGCAAATCTTTAGATGGAATATCAGTTAAAGAATCAGAATGATAACCAAAAAATCTAACCTGACATCTTCCAAGCTCAAGGGGATCTAGACGGTTTTCGACGACGCCTATCCACCAGTAAAACCCATCTGAGCCAGCAAAATTCTTCTCAATCATCATAATTAACCCTTCGCGAAATCTTGTAATGTGCCAGAAAAAACAGCAGCAGATGGAAGCTGTGCGCCAAGGGAATCATTTAATAATTCTATTGTGGTTGATGCCATATCTCCGCTAATTCCATGGTGTACTGATGCGACAAGATAATTACCACTCTTATATTTATCAGCAGTATATGCTTGATCTTGCGGACGCATTAATGGTAAATTTAATGTGACTAAATGTCCAGCAGTTATATTTGGATCTAGAGGAACGTTGATTACTGCCTTTAATGCATTCAATTCAGCTAACTTGATTGCTTGTTGTAGTAACCAAGATTGAGGAGATGCTGGATTTGCATTAGGATCCGAGTCGGATGTAATATAAAATTTTTGCATAGATTCGTCATTATCAAATAATGTTTTCTTAAATCTATTCTGACTAAAATTCGCAGGAGGAAACTTATTTAAGAAACTTCTTTGTAAATCTAGATCAGGAGCAGCCAAAGTAGTCTTGGCGAACTTTCTGGAAAGAATATCATAAGTCAATAATGATGTTGAGAATGCGCCATATCTGTTGCCTTTAATGATGTCGAATTCTTCACCAAAGGCAACATAATTTAAGGAACTTTGAACATCTGATGGGTCAATTGTAACCTTTGGGGCTTTGTCGTATGTTCTATATGGTGTTTGTGCCAATAAATCCTCATAAGAAACTAAATTATATCCAAATTTATTTTCCCAAAAGAAAAATGCCGTCTTGCCGTTACCATATGCTCTGCTCTTTAGCCAACTTATGGCTTCAAATGGTTGCATTCTTGGGATTATAATGTCAAAATTACCAGAAGTCTCAGATAATGATCCATTCAATTTATCTGGGGAAGCCTGAAGAATGTTCTTAACGATGTCAGAAATCATCCCACTAATTGGCAAACCTTTATATGATTTTCTAATTAGCATTTGAGTCGATAGAATTAATTCTTCCGAGCAAAAATGAATAGTGTATGTTTGAAGTGATTGCGTTTTGGTTCTTCTGTTTGCAACTTTATATACTCTAAAGTATTTTTGAATTGGAAGAAATGTAGTAACCCCTGGCTTCTCAAGAGTCACATAAAGATACTCATTTCCATTAAAAGAATAATTCGAGAGAATATCCGCAGCATCACCAATCTCAATATCCCCAGTCACATATGGAGAAAATATGCTCTCGTACAGATTAAAATTTAATACGATATTGGAGATAGTGAATGTGTGTCCATCACTAGTTAAGACATAAACATTTAATTTATAGTCACTACCAGTAGTCGAACCTTGTTGCTGAGCATCTGATGTTTCTGTTGCCATAATATTACTATGAAGTTAATAATGTCTTTAATTGATTCTCAATATCAATAACAAATGTTTTCTTTATGATATTAATATTTCTTCTACTCTCATTTTTTGTGTCTTCTGCATCATATGCGCTAACCGCAACTAAATTGATAGTCTCGGACAAAGTCAATCCACTGTCAATTGTAATTGTTGGAGGAGGTGAAATTGCCATAACTGGGTTCGCAATTGTTGGGAGAGATTGACTGCCATCAATTGAATATGTATTATTGGCATAATATAGTGTTGTCGTATTAGAAGAATAATACCCATTAGCGGTACTAGAAACAACGGATGTTATTTGTTTCTCATAATGATCAAGGATATTTCTAGCTGCGGTAGATGATCCATATTTGTTATCAATATATTCAACAAATTGCTGATACTTCAATGGAGCATCGTAGAATGGATCAATTATTTTATTAGTAAATAGAATTATCCAATACTTGTTGATATCCCCATAATATCTATATGCAATATTTTCAAATGTATCTCCATCCTGCATACTGTATTGATAATAAGAATTTATATTAGAAACGATATCCCCCATCATTTGCACGCGTTCAAATATATTCTTAGCGTAGAACGTAGCAGTTGTACCATCACTAAATGTTACTGGGTATGGGATTAATGAAAAGTATTCAAAATAACGCATTTGTTAATATCCATACTTTTGAATGAGTTCGCGGTACATAATATCCGCTTCCTTAAATCTCAACTGCATTGTTATTTCCGCTGGCATACCATCTTGGAATGTTGTAAATTGCTGAGGGGAATAGTTGACCATTATGTTTTCTAAGACGCAGGTTGAAATTCTGTTTAAATTTATATTCTCATTACCATTAAAGAAAAATTCAATATCAAATTGACCTGGATTGATGAAATATCGACCACCCTGATCCCCATTATATTCTGGAGCAGCAAAAGTTTTGAACAATCTAATTATCTCTTTAATTGACTGTGCTTCTTCTGAAGTCTTTGGCACAAAAGTAAACTGAAAAACAAATTCTCTATTATCAGTACCTTTAAACATCAATTCAACTTGTGGGTTAATTGATGCTCCTGCACCTTTAAGCGCAAAGTCGGTCATTTGTTTGCCAACCTGTCCAGTTTTCTCGAGCAGTTGACCAGTTGCTTCTGCTGAACCTGCGCTACTAGTCACTCCAGCTCCTGCAGCTAACGGGACGCCTAATGCACCCAAAGCATTAGTTGCTTTACTGGCTAGTCCTCCAGCCAATGCAGCATCTTTTCCGAATGATCCTAAT
>Ga0164297_10001530_pt1 | contig 24403 bp, 22 predicted proteins | sample GEODES058metaG_FD_113539 | JGI IMG/M metagenome (GOLD analysis project Ga0164297, IMG submission 113539) | Dystrophic lake water microbial communities from Trout Bog Lake, Wisconsin, USA - GEODES058 metaG | ecosystem: Environmental > Aquatic > Freshwater > Lake | place: USA: Trout Bog Lake... | reverse complement strand
CCACGATCAAATTGATATTTTGATTGACCTCAAACTCTACACCGGCGGTGGACGCCCAGGCATCTTGTCTCATCGCCCAGCACCCGTGCAAGCGGCTTACCTAGGATTTCCTGGAAGCGCTGCATCCGAGTACGTTGATTACATCATTTCCGATAGAGTTGTAACACCTGATGAGAGCGCACAACATTACACAGAGAAGTTATGTCGCCTTCCACACTCTTATCAGTGCAATGACAACCATCGCTTTGATCCTCCAGCCAAAACAAATCGATCAGATCACCTGCTCCCCGAAGAGGGGCTGGTATTTGCCGTTTTCAATCAATCCTACAAAATTGACTCCGAGAGCTTCTCAATTTGGATGAACATCCTTCGTGACGTTCCAAATAGCGTATTGTGGATGCTCAGTCAAAGTGACTCAGCAAAGAGTCGACTCATACAAGCCGCTCAAGACCACAGAGTTGATCCCACAAGGATAATTTTTGCACCCTTTGCCGTACCTCAAGATCACATTGAGCGACTCAGGCATGCAGATGTAATTTTGGATACATTGATTTGCAATGGTCACACGACTACGGCCGATGCTTTGTGGGCAGGGGTTCCCGTGGTCACCAAAAAGGGCTCTCATTTTGCCTCCAGGGTGAGTGAGAGTTTATTGCGAGCCATTGAAATGCCTGAGCTGGTTGGCTCCGATGCCTCTCACATGATTGAAATCGCCAAAGATTTAGGGCTAAACGCTTCCAAGCGATCAGCAGTTCGAGAAAAACTTCGACTCAATCGAAAAAGCAGTCCCTTATTCAATACAGCCTTGTTCACATTGAATTTCGAGCGTGCAATTGAAATAATGGTTGAACGCAAAAGACTTGGACTAGCGCCTGAATTGATCGATGTTTGAGCGCACTAAAGTTGGCTCTACCCACTCAGGACAGCAGCTCACGGGTGAAGTTGATTTGTGGAAATTTTTGAATGTGCTCGTAACCTCTACTTGCCACCGTTGAGCGTTCAATCGGATCTCTCAACAATGACAGACACTGAGCCACAATGCTCTCATAGGGCACCAAGCAAAGCCCCTCTTCCAGATGAGAATCTAAAGTTGTCACATCCCCTCTCTCGCTCACCACAGCCACTTGGTTGGTCAGCAAATAAAAGGTGCGCACGATCTCAAAAAGGGCTGACTGGTAATAGTGCATATTCAAAACCAGTTTCGATTTTGCAATCCACTCATCCCTTTGAGCACCATAAACTCCAAAGAGGGTTTTAACGGTCACTTTTTCTGCTTCAAGGGCTTTTAAAATTTGAATACGCCTCTCGTTCAAAGAACCATAAAAAAGCACATCAACAGGGCGATCACCATCAAACTGAATGCGCTCCAACTCCCTTTGATAACCAATTTTGAAGTGCTTGGTATTGAGTAAGCCAGCTTGCTTGAAAAATTCAATGTTTTTTAAACTGTAGTCCCAAATCTCAAAGTGACGACCCCACTCACAGATCACTTGGGTCCACTGTGCTGTCTCGTCTGAGAGTTGTTCAGTATTGAAAATGATCGAGGAGTTTGGAATCTGACTCCTCAACTCAAGCCCAAGCAAATGACAGCCCAAGATGATATTGATGCGGTCATGCGAAACGTGATTCGTGCTCAATGCACATTCGTGACCCATTTGCCTGATTGAGTAATGAATCAACTCTGCAATTTCCAGCAAAGCTTTGGAGTGCTCGTACTGCTCGGGTTGAATTAAACAAACGTTATAGGCGGGGTTCATTTGTTCATCCTCGTGCTCGTTGCACGCACATGAGTAGCACACAAGGCTGAATCATCGAGTTAAAAAACAAAATGCTGTTTTTTCAATTTGGTGGGCCCACCTGGACTCGAACCAGGGACCAAAGGATTCCGGTTTGTGCAGCTTTCACTACTCCCTGGACTTTGCCTTCACCATAGCCAAAAAGCCTTAGGTGGGTGCCGTCAAGTCTCTACACCTTCAAGGCGATTTCTCGCCAAGCTTGGCTCGGCGTTGGCATATGCATCTCTGCACTTAGCGTTCGCCGAATTTGACACCATCCCTTATGCAGTTTCCACGCATAAGGCACATTTGAAAAATATGAGTCCTCTGCTCTAACCAACTGAGCTATAGGCCCGAAGTGGATATTGTACTAGGAGCTCGCATGAGGTCTAAAACTTTTGAAAAAGTTCTTAAAAAAGCACCCGACTCACTCAAAAAGCCGTAAGGCGGATGCGGATGACAAAGTGCTCAACCGTGGCTCAATGCGTTGGTGACCAACTTGGAGGTGATGTCAACAATTTGAATCATTCGGTTATAGGGCATCCTGGTGGGTCCAATCACCCCCAAAGTGCCCACCACCTCGCCATTGACTTGGTAGGGCGCGCTCACAATCGAGAGCTCCTCAAAAGGTACCACCTGGCTCTCACCTCCGATGAAAATACGCACACCAGGGGCGTTTACAGAAACGTCCAGAAGCCTCATGAGCTGCGCTTTTTCTTCAAAGAGCTCAAAAGCCCTTCTGAGTTGCCCCATGTCGCTAGAAAAATCACTCACTGAGAGTAAGTTTTTCTCGCCTGATATCACCACATCGCCTTGGTCCTGGCTCATGACTTCGGCACTGACTTGAACCGCCGCTTTCATCAAAGCGGCGATCTCACCCCTTAGACGCTCCACTTCCGTGCCCAACTTGGCCCTGACCTCATCCAAGGCAATTCCAGAAAAATGGGTATTGAGGTAATTGGCCGTCTCCAACAACTGGGCTTGGGTGTAATCCACATCGGGGAAGATGACTCGATTTTGAACATCTCCCTCGGGGGTCACAATGATGACCAAAAGTCTTTTATCCGAGAGCCTCAAAAATTCCAAATGGCGAAAAACCATGCTGCGCCTGGGGGCCATCACAACCCCTACAAAATGAGACAAATCGGAGAGCATATGCGCCGCATTGGCGAGCACCTTTTGGGGCTGATCTGGAGCCAAACTTGGTGCATTCAAGGCGTCTCTTTGAACCGTCAGCATGGTATCCACAAAAAGCCTGTATCCTTTGGCTGTGGGAATGCGACCAGAGGAGGTGTGTGGACTCACGATCAAGCCCAAATCCTCCAAGTCGGCCATCACATTTCGGATGGTCGCAGGTGACAACTCAAGTCCCGATGCCTTGGAGAGGGTGCGAGAGCCCACGGGTTGGCCTTCGCTGATGTAGCGTTCCACCAGAGCTTTTAACAGTAACCTTGAGCGTTCATCCATGCCTGTCATGATAAGCCATCATTTTAGTGTTTTAATTCACCTATGAAATCTAAATTCAAACACATCGCCTTGGTGGGCAAGTACCAAATGTCTACACCCCCCGGTGTGCAGCCCATTTCTAGAGATATCCTTGAAAACATTGCGCAATTTTTATACAAAGAAGGTTGTGACGTTTTCATAGAAGAGACAACGGCCAGCAGCAATGGTTTGAGTGGCCACCCAGTGCTGAATTTAGAAGGCATTGGACAAACTTGTGACTTGGCCTTGGTGGTTGGGGGAGATGGCACCATGCTGGGATTTGGAAGGCGTTTGGCTGCGCATGACGTGCCCTTGATTGGCATCAACCAAGGCCGTTTGGGCTTCATCACAGACTTGGTCTTGGAGCACATGCAAACCACCTTGCCCCCTATGCTGCAAGGCGAATACGTAGAGGACAAAAGATCCCTTTTGCACGCCCAGGTCTGGCGAGCGGGTCACTGTGTCTTTGACACTGTGGCCATGAACGATGTGGTGCTCAACCGCGGTCCAACATCTGGCTTGGTTGAAATTCGCGTTGAAGTGGATGGTCACTTCGTGGCCAATCAAAGGGCCGACGGCCTCATCATTGCAACACCTACGGGATCAACCGCTTACGCTTTATCAGCAGGTGGCCCCCTGCTTCATCCCTCACTGCAGGGACTGGCCATGGTGCCCATTGCGCCTCACACCCTATCCAATCGACCATTGGTCTTGGCCGATCCTGGAGAAATCGTGATGGAGTTGGTCTCTGGCCGTGAGGCAAGCGTGAACTTTGACATGCAGTCCTTGACCTCTGTGATGATCGGAGACCGAGTGAGCATCAAACGAAGTCCCCACAGTGTTCGATTTCTTCACCCCATGGGCTGGACATATTTTGACAATTTGAGAGAAAAACTTCATTGGAACGAGGGGGCTCCATGAGTCTTGGACGCATTCACTTAAGGGATTTTGTGATTGTGAAGGAACTCGAGATTGAGTTCCAAAATGGCTTCACTGTTTTAACAGGCGAGACAGGTGCAGGGAAGTCGATTTTGATTGACGCCTTGCAGTTTGCATTTGGTGCAAGAGCGGACGCGGGAATGATTCGCGAACAAGCTCAAAAAGCAGAGGTGAGCGTTACTTTCACGCCTGAGCCTCAACTGCTCGAATGGCTTCACGATCAGGGCTTTGAATCCGCTGACGAGTGGCTCATCAAGCGCATTTTGGATGGCCCCAGTAAATCCAGAGCTTGGCTCAATGCAAGCCCCATCAGTGCCACTCAACTCAAAGCCATTGGCGAGCAGCTTCTCGACATCCATGGCCAACACGCATGGCAAAGCCTCACCCGAGCCGATGAGGTACGCTCTCTCTTGGACGCCTATGCAGGTGTCAACAGCACTGCACTTAAAACCGCATGGCTCACTTACAAAGAAGCTCAAAACGCTCTCGATCTTGCCTTGTTTTCTCAATCCAATCGAACGCAAGAAAGAGAACGCTTGTCGTGGCAGATTGCGGAGCTTGAAAAACTCTCCCCCTCAGTTGGTGAATGGGAGGAGTTGAACACTCAGCACCAGCGTCTCTCCAATGCACAGTCACTTTTGGACGCGGCCCAATTTGCACTCACGTCACTTCAAGGCGAGGACACAGGTGCATTGGGTCAACTCTCTCATGCCCTCAGGTATTTGCAAGATCTCTCCCATGTCGAACCCCAGTTTGCAGAGATCGCTGAGGTCCTCTCCTCCAGCCTTGCCCAAGCCCAAGACAGCGCTCACAGTGTGCAAGCGTGGCTTAAAAATGTTGACCTCGATCCCCAACAGCTTCAAGCCTTGGACGAACGATTGTCCTTGTGGTTGAGTTTGGCTCGGCGCTTTAAGACCCCGCCAGAGGATCTGGCGCAACTGGTTCAAACTTGGAGGGAGGAGCTCTCCAAACTGGAAGAGTCTTTGGATGTGGAACATCTCCAGGGCAAGCTCAACGAAGCGTTAAATGCGTTCATGAACGTTGCAAAAGGCGTTTCTAAGTCTCGCCAAACTGCAGCCCCCAAACTGGCCAGCGCCATCACGCTGGCCATGCAAGGACTTGGCATGCCTGGCGGGGCATTTGAAGTGGCTTTGATTGAAACCCTTGAGCCTAGCGCCCATGGCATGGAAGAAGTTCAATTCTTGGTGAGCGCTCACCCAGGCAGCACCCCAAAACCCGTGAACAAAGTGGCCTCGGGTGGCGAACTCTCTCGAATATCTTTGGCCATCGCCGTCACCACAAGTGAGTTGGGCAGTACCCAAACCTTGATCTTTGACGAAGTCGACTCAGGCATTGGAGGAACAGTGGCCCACACGGTTGGTGCGCTTCTCAAACAATTGGGGCAGGATCGTCAAGTCTTGTCCATCACCCACTTGGCCCAAGTTGCCTCCAGTGCGGATCACCACTGGGTGGTCTCCAAGCACCGCTCCAATTCGGGCAGCCAAAGTGAAGTAACCCCAGTGATGGGCGCTGCAAGGGAGGAGGAAATTGCTCGGATGTTGGGGGGTGAGAGTCACTCGCAAGTGTCCATGGCGCATGCCAAAGAGATGCTCGAGAGCAAAAACACCCTGGCACCCAGTACACCAAAATCAGGAACTGAAAAAACCAAGCGTGTTAAGGCTGCTACTAAATGACGTCCCCCAATAGCCCGATTGAATTGATTTTGATCACCGGAGTATCAGGTTCCGGAAAATCTGTGGCGCTTCACGCCTTAGAAGACGCACGCTATTTTTGTGTAGACAACTTGCCGCCAGAGTTGCTCATTGATTTTGTGGATTTAGAAACTCAAAAGGGGTCCACCAAATTGGCCATCGCCATGGACTCCAGAAGTGCTGAATCGCTACCCTTGATCCCAGAACAAATCGCCAAACTGAAAAAAGCCAATGTAGACGTGAGATTGCTTTTTTTAGACACCCAAACTTCCACCCTCATTCGCCGCTTCTCCGAATCCAGAAGACCACATCCACTCTCCAAACCCAACGCCTCACACGCAGACATTGAACGCGATTTGCAGCAATCAATCGATCTTGAGCGTGAACTGCTTTGTGACTTAAGAGAACTCTCGCACATCATTGACACCTCTTTGTTGAGAAACAGTCAACTGCAAAGTCACATCAAAAATTTGGTTTTTGCACCCGAAGCTCAGCTCACCTTGATCTTTGAATCTTTTGCATTCAAAAAGGGCATTCCGGTTCACGCCGACTATGTCTTTGATGTCCGAATGTTACCCAACCCACACTATGAGCCTGAACTCAAAGCACTCACAGGCCTGGATGAACCCGTTGCCTCTTGGCTCGGGCAAGAGCCCTTGGTTGGGAAAATGACCAACCATATCGAGGAATTTTTATCTCAATGGCTTCAAGCCTTGAACTCAGATCACAGGAGTTACGTCACAGTTGCCATCGGTTGCACCGGTGGACAGCATCGCTCCGTTTTTTTGGTAGAGCAACTCACCCAGCGCTTCTCTCAAAAATGGGTCACCTTAAAACGTCACCGCGAATTGGGCTTGTGAATTGTGATTGAAATGGAGCTCAAAAAAGCTCCTTCAAACAAGCCTCAACGGGTCTTGGCACACCCACAAGCGACCACGCCTTAGAGTCCATCCACTGCCCCAAGGATTGAAGTCTGTCTTGACGAGCTGCAACGACCTTTGACGCGCCCTTTAAACGCAAGACAAAAGGCTCGATCACCAAAAACTGGTGTGTGAGCTCATGGCGAATGGGCTCCAAAGTTTGCAATACCGTGCCTGTTGGCAAACTCTCCCTCAATGCGGCCTCACTCTCAAACTCGGGAAATGAATACAGTCCCTTCCATATGCCCGAAGGTCTCTCGCCTGTCCGCTTCACACCTAAAACTCGCCCCGACCCGTCCAAGGCGATGAGCCAAAAGAAGCGTCTTTGAATGCGCTTGATGGTTTTGGTTTTGACTGGGAAACGCGTTGGCTCACCCCCAAAGCGCGCGGCACAACCCGGACCTACAGGGCAACGTTCACAAGTTGGATTTTTAGGCTTACAGACCGTCGCCCCTAAGTCCATGATGCCCTGGGTGTAAATGGGCATGAGCGAATCTTTCTTGGGCAACAACTCTTGCGCTCGCAAGGCCAATGCCTTGGAGTGAACGCTTTGGCTCAAGTCCCCTTCAAAGCCCAAAAAACGGCTGATGACGCGTTTGACATTGCCATCAAAAATGGCCACCCTGGATGAAAAACAAATGGAAGCAATGGCTGCGGCCGTAGAGGGCCCAATGCCTGGCAAACTCATGAGCGCATCCACCGATTGGGGAAAGCGTCCTCCATGTTTTGAGACCACATCTTTGGCGCATTGATGAAGGTTTCTGGCTCGTGAGTAGTATCCAAGGCCGCTCCACATGGACAAGACCTCATCCTCATCGGCCAGGGCCAAATCTTCAATGCTTGGAAATCGATTCATAAACCGATCAAAGTACTCCATGACGGTTTTGACCTGTGTTTGTTGAAGCATGATCTCTGAGAGCCAAACTGGGTAAGGCGAGAGATCAAGTTGCCAAGGCAAGTCGTGTCTTCCATGCTTTTTTTGCCAAGCGCACAAAGTACTTGCAAAATCGAACTTTGCAAGCACTTTGGAGGAGTTGAGAGTTATCGCTTTTGGCATTGAGGGCAATAAAAAGTGGACCTTTGGCCTTGGCGAATCATCTTGATGGGCGTTTGGCAAACCCTACAGGGCTCTTTTTCTCGGTCATAAACATACGTTTCCAATTGAAAGTAGCCACTCTCTCCCTTTGCGTTGGAGAAATCTTTCAAGCTTGACCCACCCACCTCAAGTGCTCGTCGCAAGACTTGAACAATGCAAGCATGCAATTGGGACACGCGAGGCTTGGACAAGGCGGCTCCTCGAAGCGTGGGCCTGATGCCCGACAAAAAGAGCGCCTCACTTGCATAGATATTGCCCACACCCACCACCAATTGTCCACTCAACAAGATTTGCTTGATGCTGGCTTTCTTGGTACGCAGGGCTTTGTGGAAAGCGTCAACCTCAAAATGTTCCTCTAAGGGCTCGACACCCAGGTTAGAGAGGAGTTTTTGGGCCATTTGTCCTTGCTCACTCTCACTAAACACCACTGCGCCAAAGCGGCGGGGATCGTGCAAACGAAGGGTTCCGTGACTCGTGACCAAATCAAAGTGATCATGCAGCTTGGGCTCGCCCAAGTTCGTCTCAAAACGCAAAGATCCAGACATACCCAAATGAACGAGCAAAAGCCCTTCACTCAAGTCAATTAACAAATATTTACCTCGTCTTCTGACGCCCTGGACACGCTGACCCAACAAACGACTTGGCTTGCAGGACAAGGGCCATCTAAGGGGCTTTCCAAGTCTCACATCCTGCACCAAGGCTCCTTGGATTCGGTCTGCAAAACTCAATCGCGTCACTTCAACTTCGGGTAATTCTGGCATGGTGAATTCAATAGCTTGAAGATGCGATTATCATGGAAGCAATAAAGCCTTTTTTGACGACACCTTTTGACGCCAAATCCTTGATCCTTGCACCGCGAATGAAGCCTAAAAATATTTCCCCCCCCAACCATTGTTGGTCTGGTTTTGCGTCCAAAGCCAATCAGACCATTCTCAGCGCTGCACTCATGCTGCCAGCAATGCTTTGCCTGTCGATCGCGTTTGCTTCGCCCCTTGCTTTCTCGGAAACCATCAATTCAAGACCAGTCCCACTGGTCAAGCTTCTTGCAGCCTCACCCAACCACTCTCCCTCATCGAATCAGGCGTCAGAGGAGAGCAAGGCCAGTGCTGAAAGCCTCAACTCCAATTTAAATGCTCAGTGGATGTTTGAGATTTTGCTCGGTGAGATGTACAACCTACAAGGCAGTACGGCCAAAGGCTATTCACTTTTGCTGGATGTGGCCAAAAAGTCTGGCGATGAAAAACTCTTTGAACGTGCCATTGAGTTGGCCCTTCAAGCTCGATCGGGTGAGGCCGCCTTGGAAGCAGCGAAGGCTTGGAGCGCCAGCAACCCAAAATCCAAATCTGCGCAACTCTATATCTTCCAAATCGTGCTCGCTTTGGGACGTGTCAATGAGTCAGAGCCAGCACTTGAAAAGTTGATCCAACTCACTCCCAAAGAGGAATTGACCGACATGTTTCGATCAATTCCTCACCAGTTCAGCCGTGTGGAAAATAAAACCACTGCCGCTCAAATCGTCGAGCACGCTTTGGAAAGCTTTAAAGGCTCAAAAACTCTTGGCGCCACAGCTTGGAGCGTGATTGGACAAATGCGCTTGATGGCGAAAAATTCAGATGCCAGCATGCAAGCCGTCATCAAGGGCCATGCCGTGGACCCCAAAGCCATGGAGCCTTTGTGGCTTGCATTGGCTTTGATGGAGGACAGCAATGCTCAGGCGGAGACTTTCCTGAGCGAAGTGCTCAAATCCAAGTCAAGCGCCATTAGCTTGGATTTCAAACTGAGTCATGCCAGAGTTTATGTATCGCAAATGCGCATAGATGATGGCATTGTTGAGCTCAATCAACTGGTCAAAGAAAATCCCACCTACGCCAAAGCATGGATCTTCTTGGCCAGTGCACAAAGTGAAAAAGGACATGATCGCGAGTCCTACCAGGCATGGAAGAATTACTTGGATTTGAAGCAAACCCAAGTCGACCTCCCCAGCTTGGAGGTTGACCAAGCCTACCTTGGATTGGCTCAAATTGAGAGCAAGCAAGGTCACTGGACTCAAGCACTGCAATGGCTTGAGAAAGTCAGCAACGAAAAAAACACCACAGCTGCGACCATTCAAAAAGCCCAGATTTTGAATCACCAAGGCAAACCCCAAGAGGCCAACGTCCTTCTTGAGAGTTTGCCCGAGGACTCAGCACAAGCTCAACGCTTGAAACTCATGGCCCAAGTTCAGTTGCTCAGAGACCAAGACAACGCTCTCAAAGCACTCAAACTCTTGAAGCAAGCCGCCCAAGCCGAACCTGAAAACGATGACTTGGCCTATGAAGTTGCCATGACCTATGAAAAGTTAGGCCTCTTGCCTGATATGGAAAAAGTGCTGCAAGACATCATCACCCACACCCCAACCTATCATGCTGCCTACAACGCCTTGGGCTATTCTTTGACCGAACACAACCAACGATTGCCTGAGGCCAGAGCATTGATCGTGAAAGCTTTGGAATTGGCCCCCGAGGATGCATTCATCATGGACAGCTTGGGATGGGTGGAATTCAAGCTCAATCACCTGCAGGAATCTTTGGCCATCCTCAAAAAAGCCTATGAACTTAGAGCCGACAGTGACATCGCAGCTCATTTGGGTGAGGTGCTTTATGTGCTTGACCAAAAGGAGGCCGCCCAACGTGTCTTCAAAGAAGGGCTGCAAAATTCACCTCTCAACACCACCCTGACCGAAACCGTCAAACGACTTGGAGTAGCCCTTTGAGCTTTGAGCGACTGAGCGCAACAGTTTTGTGCTTGCGTTCAAGCGCAAGACCCAAAAAACTTAGATCGGCTTATCTGATCGGCTTGAGCACCATTTTGCTTTCTGCCTGTCAAACGCCCAACTTGCCGAACAGTTCGAGCGAGTCCAATTCAAATTTAAACTTCTCGACTTGGGTACAAAAACCTGCTCCAGCTCCCTTGGCCTCTGGCTCTAACCTTGTGCACCTATCTTGGGAGGGCCGAGTCGTGATCGAGGTCGAGAGCAACCCACCCACCAAACTCTCTGGCCCTTTTGCGCTGGATACCTCTGGCGAGGAGGGAACTTTGCGCCTCATGGGACCTCTCGGATCAACTGCAGCGCTTTTGACATGGGGTCAAAATTGGGCAACCCTACAAAGCAGTCAAATCAACCCCAAAGAACAGCATTTCTCTTCTCTGAGCGAGTTGATGCAACACTGGTTGGGATCCCCCATCGAACTCGAAGAGCTCATGCCTGGCCTCTTGGGTCAAGAAAGTACACATGCGGGTTGGCGTTTTGAGAACAACAAAGGGAGGATCAAAATGGCTCAAAGGCTTTTTCCCGCCCCAGCTGTGAACATCAAACTGATTTTGGACGAAGCAAAAAACACCCCTTGAGCACACACCTTACAAAAGCATGAAAACTTTGACCGATGTGTTGGCGCCAGCCAAACTCAATTTATTTCTCCACATCACAGGCCAACGCCCCGACGGTTACCACTTGCTCGAATCAGTCTTCATGCTGATCGACTGGGCAGATGTGCTCCACTTTGAGCTCCAAGAGAGCCCGGCAATCAACAGGCGAGATCTCAACGTCACCCTTCCCGCTGAAGACTTGATCGTGAAAGCCGCAAAATTGCTTCAAAGCGCTGCACAAATACAACAGGGTGTGACCATCAGCGTTGAAAAGAACATTCCCTCTGAAGCCGGCATGGGAGGTGGCTCCTCTGATGCAGCCTCCACCTTGGTGGCGCTTAACCGCTTGTGGGGCTTGAATTGGCCGATGTCCAAGCTCTTGAAACTGGGCCTCAACTTGGGGGCAGATGTGCCTTTTTTCATACGCGGACGCAATGCTTTTGTTCAAGGCATTGGAGAAATTTTGACGCCCATAGACATTGAATCTGCGCAATTTTTAGTGGTAAAACCACCCACTGGAATCGAAACACGTCGAATTTTTACCGATCCAGGTCTGCAAAGAAGTACGAAGAATGCTACAATGACCGACTTTGCTAAGCACATCTTTGACTTTGGTCGAAACGATTTGCAACCAGTGGCTGAGCGGCTTTGCCCAGACGTTGGTTTGGCACTCGATTGGTTGAGCTCTCAGGGGCTTCATCCTCGAATGAGTGGATCGGGCAGCAGCGTATTTGCTAAAGTCCCTCCCCTTTGGAGTGCTCCACAGTCTCCAAAGGACTGGCAAGTTAAGTTGTGTAGCAATTTAGAAAAGCATCCCTTAGAGGGGTGGGTTTTCTGCGACGATTTTTAACCGCTGAGTTTCACGACTCATTGGTTTTGTAGGGGAGTCGCCAAGTTGGTCAAGGCACCGGATTTTGATTCCGGCATGCGAGGGTTCGAGTCCTTCCTCCCCTGCCATTTTTTATGTGGCATTGCCTTGGGTTTGCGTTGAATGGGAAACTTCTCCATGATGCGTAAACCCTTCATGCTTTATTGAACCCGGGCCAGCGGTCGTTTAACTCTCAAGCCTTACTATGTCAAATCCCAACAGTCCTGATTTCATGGTCTTCACGGGCAATGCCAACCCCGCCTTGGCGCAAGACATTGCCAAGAACTTGGGCATAGAGCTGGGTGCAGCGACTGTGGGTAGATTCTCGGACGGTGAAGTGACCGTGGAGTTGCACCAAAACGTGCGAGCCAGGGACGTTTTTGTGGTGCAGTCGACTTGTGCGCCCACCAATGAGAACTTGATGGAGCTCTTGATCATGGTAGACGCCTTAAAGCGAGCGTCTGCTGAGAGAATCTCTGCTGTCATTCCTTACTTTGGCTACGCCAGGCAAGACAGAAGGCCTCGCTCCTCTCGGGTGCCGATTTCAGCCAAAGTGGTCGCTAATTTATTGCAAACTGTTGGCGTTGAGCGCGTGCTCACCATGGATTTGCATGCCGACCAAATTCAAGGTTTTTTTGACATTCCTGTGGACAACATTTACGCCTCTCCCGTGCTCTTGGGAGACCTCAGACAAAAGAACTACGAGAACTTGATGGTGGTCTCCCCAGATGTGGGAGGCGTGGTTCGCGCTCGCGCTTTGGCCAAACAACTCAACTGTGATTTGGCCATCATTGACAAGCGTCGCCCCAAAGCCAACGTCTCTGAAGTGATGAACGTGATTGGTGACATTGAGGGCAGAAACTGCGTGATCATGGATGACATGATTGACACCGCAGGCACCTTGGTCAAAGCAGCAGAGGTATTGAAGGACCGTGGCGCACAAAAAGTGTATGCCTACTGTACGCACCCTATTTTTTCAGGTCCCGCCATTGAACGCATTGCCAAAGGCGATGCACTCGATGAGGTTGTGATCACCAACACCATTGCGCTCAGCCCAGAGGCTGCACAATGCAAAAAAATACGCCAACTCTCTGTGGCTGCGCTGATTGCCGAAACCATCCAGCGCATTGCCAAGGGTGAGTCGGTCATGAGTTTGTTTTCAGATCAAGACCAGCTTTTTTGATTCACATCCAAAAGGCGGGCTCTTTTATCAAGAGCTGAAAACATACACCCCCGAAGACAGTCTCCCAGCTTGCTGGACCATGTCTTTTTTTAAAAACCGAGTCACACTGGTCGCGGTGGACTCAAGTGGAGTTGAATATGAAATTTGTAGCATTTGAACGCGCTAAAAATGGGACGGGTGCGAGCCGCCGTCTGCGCATCACAGGCCGCACACCTGGCATCGTTTACGGTGGCCAAGGCGAGCCTCAATTGATTGAACTCGATCACAACGCGTTGTGGCACGCCTTGAAAAAGGAAGCTTTTCACGCAACCGTTTTGGACATGGAACTCAATGGCAAAGAGAGCAAAGTGCTTCTTCGCGACGTTCAGTACCACCCCTACAAACAAATGGCCATGCACGTTGACTTCCAACGCGTTGACGCCACGACCAAACTGCACATGAAAGTGCCAGTCCACTACAGTGGTCAGGAAAATTCACCCGCTGTTAAAGTCGATGCTTGCTTGATCAACTTGGTGATCACGGAGTTGGAAGTGGCTTGCTTGCCTGCAGATTTGCCTGAATTCATCAGCGTGGACTTGAGTCACCTGAAAAAAGGCGTGTCCTTGCATTTGAACGACATCACATTGCCCGCTGGCGTGAAACCCGTCACTCACGGCAAAGTCAACCCCGTGTTGGTCTCTGTGGTGGCCGTGGCTGCTGAAGCCGAAGCCGCTCCTGCTGCACCTGCACCTGCTGCGAAGAAATAATTTTTCTCTCGCTTAGTATCTGCACGAAACGGCCCCTTGGGGCCGTTTTTCTTTTCAAGTGGCCTTCTTCCAAGTGCGCTTAAAATTGATTTCACCATGATTAAACTTTTTGTAGGCTTGGGAAACCCAGGCGCCGAATACGAACAAACCCGCCACAATGCGGGCTTTTGGTGGATCGATCAACTCGCAGACCAACTCAAAGTGAACTTGAAGCTTGAAAAAAGCTACAAAGGACTGGTGGGCAAGACCGTGCACGCGGGTCAAACCATTTGGCTTCTTGAGCCCCAAACGTTCATGAACGCGTCTGGTCAATCGGTGGCTCAGTTGGCGAAGTTTTTCAAAATCAAACCCGAAGAGATCTTGGTGGTGCACGATGAGCTTGATATCGTTCCTGGTCAAGCCAAGCTCAAACTTGGAGGAGGACATGCGGGACACAATGGGCTGAGAGACATTCACGCGCAACTCGGCAGTGATCAGTATTGGCGACTGAGGGTGGGAATTGGGCACCCAGGCGTGAAATCCGAGGTCTTGCACTGGGTGCTTAAAAAACCCTCTCCTGAGCATCAATCGGCAATTGATGAATGCATCTCTAGGACACTCAAAGCCTATCCCAGCCTATGCGAAGGTGACACCACACAAGCCACATTGGTGATTCACACCTCTAAACCACCCCGCCCTAAACCCCCTCGAGTTGAGCCAAGCCTGGCCAAAAATCAAGCCAAGCCCTTGAAGGAAGGGGCCACGCTTGGCGAATCCGAGAACACACCAGCCCCAAGGACCTAGAGACCTTAGGGCTTCGTTTTGACAAGCGCCATCAAACCTTGGTATTTCTGCAGGAGTTGTTCTTGGCTCTCCTCGTGATCAGGGTGTTTGGGGATGCAGTCCACGGGACAGACTTGAACGCACTGCGGCTCCTCAAAATGTCCCACGCATTCGGTGCACTTGGAGGGATCAATTTCGTAGATCTCCTTGCCAAAATAAATGGCCTGATTGGGACACTCGGGCTCGCACACATCGCAGTTGATGCATTGCTCAGTGATCATCAAAGCCATGGCTGATTCACCTTTGCCGATCTTGGCGCTTGGCCAATAGCGCTTGGTTCACGCTCTCAGACACCCACGAGCTCACATCCCCATTCAATGAAGAAATTTCTCGAATCAGCGTTGAAGACAACGACTGCAAATGGGCTTGTGGCGTCAAGAAGACCGTCTCAACGGTGGGCGCCAAGAGCTTATTCATCCCGCACAGTTGCGCCTCAAAATCAAAATCCGTCACGGAGCGCACGCCCCTGATCATGACCTGAGCGCCATGATTGAGTGCGCAATCTTTGACCAATCCATCAAAGGAGATCACGCTGACATTGGAGCAGTCTTTCAAAGAAGCTTGAACCAAACTCACACGCTCTTGAACAGAAAAGAGCGTTTTCTTGTGGTGTGCCTGAGCCACGGCCACGATCACGTGGGAGAAAAGTCGACAACCCCTTCTCACAATGTCCTCGTGACCGAGAGTCAATGGATCGAAGGTGCCTGGATAGAGGGCTGTGACAGACAAAGACATGGTGAGAGTCCTTCTTTAGGATGATTTCTTAACGATCAAATGCGCGTGCACCGTGCCCGCCTTCATGGTCTTGTAAATCTCAAGCCCCAAACCCAACAATGCCTCATTGTCCCAAGGCTTTGGAGACTCCAAATAGATCAAACCAAGAGGCTTCAAGGGGCCCACACTCGCACTCAAAGCGGATGACCACAAGTCTAGCTCAAAGGGTGGATCGATCAAAACCAAATCAACGCTTTGACTGGGCATGACGCGAAGCGCAGACACACCATCGCCTTTTTTGACTTGAACTTGGCTTGCATGAAACTTCTCCACCATGCGAGACATGTTTTCACACAACTTGGCTTGTGTCTCAAAGAGATGGACCCTTTGTGCGCCCCGAGATGCACACTCAAGCCCCAAAACACCCGTACCCGCAAAAACGTCAACGCAGACCCAACCTTCAAGCTCGGCACCTAGCCAATTGAACAAAGTCTCTCTGACTCGGTCAGGCGTGGGCCTGAGTCCAGGCAGATCGGGAACACTCAGTTTGCTCCTCTTCCACTGCCCACCAATGATCCTGACCTCACCGGGCCTCAAGGCGCACCGCCCACAACCACCGTCACCCAATGTTTGGGCTCTAAAACGGAGCGGAAAGCTTGATTGATGTCATCCAAACTCACACGATCAACTTGCTGGGTCCAAGTCTGCAAATAATCCAAGGGCAAGTGATTCCATGCGATGTTGGCCACGTTGTCGAGCAGTTTTTTGTTGCTGTCAATTCTGAGCGCAAAGCCCCCGATCAAATTGTCCTTGGCCGCTTTGAGCTCCTCAGCAGTGGGACCATCTCGCAAGAACTCAGTGACCACTTGGTGCACCACATCAATGGCTTGATTGGCTTGATCGGCCCTTGTTTGAAGACCAATTGTGAAGGGACCGGCTTGTACTTGGGGGATGAAGTAGCTGTAAACGCTGTAGCTCAAGCCCCTTTTTTCTCGCACCTGATCGGTCAAACGGGAGACGAATCCACCGCCCCCCAAAATGTAATTGCCAACCAAGAGAGGGAAATAACGCTCGTCGCTTCTGGGCACGCCAGGTTGGCCCATTAACACGTGTGCTTGAGCGCTTTTAAAGGGAACCCGCAAATCCTCACTCGCCACCAAAGGCTTAACCGGTTGCAAGTTCGGCCAGACTTGCTGCGAGGCATCAGAGCACCGCTTGGGCTGAGGTAACTGAGAGAGTAAGCCCTTGGCAATCTCTACAGCTTGCTTGGCATCCACGTCCCCCACCATACTCACCACTGCATGACAGGTGTTGAAATACACGCGGTGAAATTGCTCCAAATCTCGAACTTCAATGGCACCCACACTCTTCTCGCTAGGGATGGCTCCGTAGGGATGTGAGCCCATTACGTGACTTTGAAAGAGTTTGCCGGCAATGGACGCAGGTTGTGTCTCACCTTCTTTGATGGAGGAAATGAAGGCGCTTCTCTCTCGCTTCCAAATGGTGGTGTCAAAGGTCGGCATCGCAATCTCTTGTGCAGCCAATGCAATGGCCTTGGAGAGCAACTCAGGCTTGACCAAGCTTCGAAGGGTGATGCTCAAGCGATCTTGTGCAGCACCGGCAGCAAAACCCGCACCCAGCTCAGCCCAGGCCTCGCCGAGTTGGTTTTCATCAAGGGCTTGGTTGGCTCCTTTGCCTTTGACACCTTTGGAGAGCATCAAAGCCGTGCTGCTGGCCAAACCCGATTTGTTTGGAGGATCAAGCCTGGAGCCTGCATCAAAATCGATTTGAATGTCCACCATCGGCAAAGCATGGCTTTGTACCCAATAGACCTCAAAGCTGTCGTTGATTCGCGCGTGCTCAATGGGAAGGGCAGCTTGCGAGCTTAGGGCCCACAGCAAAGTGGCAATAGAGAAACAGGTTTTAAAGCAAGCACCCAATGGGTTTGGGATTGAATAAATGACGCGAGAGGTTTTCATCTTATCGTATCTCCCATTTTCTTGGCCGCTTGTTGTCTCTTGAGGGTTTCAGCATCCAAAGGCTGGGGCCACAAATAGGCAGTGCTCAGGTGTTCATCGGAGAAATATTTCTTGGCAACCGCTTGAACCTCTTGGGCCGTGACTTGCAAAAGCGGCTCAATCATTCGATCACTGCTGTCCAGTGGCAAACCCTCGCTCCAAAAGACACCAATCTCTTGGGCTTGGTTAAAGAGTGAGTCTCTTTTGTAAACCGCTTGAGCAACCCATTGCGCTTTGACAAGTTTCAGCTCATGTTCGCTCACCCCGTTTTTGGCAATGTTGTCAATTTCTGCCTTCATCTTTTCTTTGAGGGTGTCCATGGAGACGCCCTTTTTAGGGATACCCTCCAGCATGAAAACTTGTGGACCTCGGCCTGAGAGACTGTAGTCACTCCCCGCTTGCAATGCGACTTGATGAGGACCTTGTGTGAGATTTTTGTCCAATCTGGATCCATCGTAGCCATCCAAAATGGCCGATAAGACAGTAAGAGCCATGGCCTCTTTGGTGGAGGAAGCGTCATCAAAGTTGGTCAAACCAGGCACTTTCCAAGACATCAGCACATAGGCTTGCTCGGCTGGCGCCTTGAGTGAAACGTGGCGCTCACCGTTTTGCTCTGGCTCGACTTGAGGGCGGCGAGTGGGGAGCACTTTGGGAGTCAAGTGGCCGTAGAGTTTTTGCGCTTGGGCTTGAACATCAGCGGGGTCCACATCACCAACCACCACCAACACAGCATTGTTGGGAGCATACCAAGCGCGGTAAAAATCTCTTGCATCTTGAGGTTGCATGGCATCCAAATCACTCATCCAACCAATGATTGGACGGCGGTAGGGAGAAGCTTGCCACTGCGCGGCTTGCAGTTGCTCAAAAAGTTGAGAGCGCGGCTGATCATCCGTCCTCATGCGACGCTCTTCCTTGACCACTTCGAGTTCGTGCAAGAACTCGGTGTCTGCCCACTCGTTGTTGGCAAAACGATCGGCCTCCAAGGCCATCACGGCGTGCAACTGATGAGAGGGAATTTGCTGAAAAAATCCGGTGTAATCCCGGTTGGTAAAGGCGTTCTCGCGTCCACCCAAGGCGGCGACTTTGCGGGAGAACTCACCCGCTGGAACAGTGGGTGTACCTTTGAACATCATGTGCTCCAATATATGGGCGATGCCTGAATAACCGTCCACCTCATCCATGGATCCTACCCTGACCCAAAGCATGTGAACCGCTGTTGGAGCCCTTGGGTCGGGTTTGACGACCACGGTCAAACCATTGGCCAAAGTGGAGACCACAATGCCGTGACCCGATTGAGGAGTGGCCGTCTTTTGGGGAGACTGAGCCCACAAAGAAGCACTCAAGAGCAGGCTTGAGATCAACGCCAAAAGAGGTGCGCCAATTGAATTTCGTCGCAAACGTGATTTGATGGAGATGGGGGTGTGAGAAAACTCAAACATCGACAAGGGTATGGTCATAGGGCGCGTTTTCAAAGTGGTTTAAGATGCATGTACTCGGTGCCCATTAGGGGCTCAAAGCTTTTGGCAACTGGGCTCTATTGTAGAAACCATTGAACATGTTTAGTCTTTTCAAGAAAAAAAACCCTCCCCCGATAACGCCAACTCCAAGCTCGGAGCTTGAGGTCAAAAGCAAGTCTCAAATCGCTGAGCCACTTCAAGAGGATTCCAACACCCATCGCTCATGGCTTGATCGACTCTCCAAGGGCTTAAAACGCACCCGAAGCGAACTCACTCAAGTCTTCACGGGCACCCAAATCGATGAGGCTTTGTACGAACAGCTTGAAGAGGCGCTTTTGATTTCAGACGCTGGTCCACAAGCAACGGCTCATGTGCTTGAAGCGCTCAAAGCACAGGTGAAAGCCCACCACGCCAAAGATCCCCAAGAGGTCAAAGCATTGTTGGCTCAGGTCTTGGAAGATTTGCTCAAATCCTTGGAGGCTACTCTTCCCGTGCAAGACAACAGCCCATGCGTGATCATGGTCTGCGGTGTCAATGGCGCAGGCAAGACCACCTCGATTGGAAAACTCACTCAACACTTGGGCGCACAGTCTTACAGCGTTTTATTGGCCGCGGCCGACACCTTTCGAGCGGCCGCTCGCGAACAGCTTGAGACTTGGGCCGATCGAAACCAGGTGGAGATCATCAGCCAAGTGGGAGCTGACCCTGCCGCTGTTGCCTTCGATTCGGTGAGTGCCGGCTTGGCTCGCAAAAAAGATGTGGTGATCATTGACACCGCGGGCAGGCTCCCGACTCAACTTCATTTGATGCAGGAGCTTGAAAAAATCAAACGCGTGATCCAAAAAGCACACCCCAGTGCACCCCACGAGGTGCTGCTCGTGGTGGACGGCAACACGGGTCAAAACGCCCTGTCTCAGGTCAAAGCGTTTGACCAATCCTTGGGGCTCACTGGGCTTATCGTCACCAAGCTCGATGGCACGGCCAAAGGCGGTATGTTGGCCTCCATCGCACTTTGGGGCGAGGAACGCAAAAAAACCAAGGGGCGCGGTGTACCGGTTTATTTCATCGGGGTTGGTGAACAACTCCAAGACCTCCAGTCCTTTGTGGCCAAAGAGTTTGCACAAGCCTTGATTGAGTCTTGAAGACCTCTTGCGAACCTTGAGCTGCAAGAAAAGCCCTTGACCAAACCAATGACCAGAGTTGTCGCTAAAATGAAAGTTCTGAGTCAGTTGATGTTCATCGCCTCTTTTTCATCTCAAACTTGAATGACATGGCGGGCTTGGACGCTCTACTTTTAGCCCATTTAGTCTTGAACCCTTCCAACTACTTTTGAAGAGAACCCTCACCATGAATCAACGTCGTACCGTATTGCGTGCCTTGAGTGCTTTGGGTGCCACTGGTTTGGCTGCATCTTGGGTGGATAACGCTTGGTCTGAAAGCGCTTACCCCAACAAACCCATCAAATACATTGTCCCCGTGTCTGCGGGTGGTGGCAGCGACATGATTGGTCGAGCCGTTTGCGAAAAGTGGGGCAAAGTATTGGGTCAATCCATTGTGGTGGACAACGAGAGTGGGGGTGGCGGCGTGATTGCGTGCCAAAACACGGCTCGTGCTGCGCCCGATGGTTACACACTCATGCAAGGCTACGTGGCAACGCTTGGAACATCGCCTGCTACTCGAAGAAATTTGCCTTATGACCCCCTCAAAGACTTCAGCCCCATTGGCATGATTGGTGGCACACCCAATGTGTTGGTGGTGACCTCACAATTGCCGCAGATCCAAAAGTTCAGTGATTTCTTGGCGTACATCAAAGCCAATGGCGAGCGAGTGAGTTACGGCTCATCTGGTCAAGGCTCACTGACCCACTTGACCATGGAGCTCTTCAAAACTCAAACCCAAACTTCCTTGGTTCACATTCCCTATAAAGGCATTGCACCAGCGTTCACCGACTTGATTGCAGGTCAAACACAGGCCATGTTCCCAGGGCTTGCTGCCGCACTCCCTCACATTCAATCCAAGCGCGTTCGCCCATTGGCAGTGACGGGCTACACCCGCCACCCACAACTCAAAGACACCCCTACCCTTGAAGAGTTGGGTTTCAAGGGCTTTGATGCCCTTCAGTGGTACGGCGTCGTCGGCCCCAAAGGCATGCCAGCTCCCATGGTCAAAATGCTCAACGAGAGCTTGAACACGGTCCTCAAAGAGGCCGACTTCAGGGAAAAACTCTCGGTTGAAGCGGTAGAACCCATGCCCATGAGCGTTGAACAATTCTCGCAATTCATCAAACGAGACTTGGAGAGATGGACCACGCTGGCGAAGGATCGTCACATCGAACTTGACGCCTGATTCGGTCGCATTGCCAAGCGCTTTGAGCCTTGGCGCTTGGTCTTTCACCCTTGCATTGCGGTCTGATAAGACACGTGCATTGGGGCATTCGCAATTTGCTTTTTTTCTTTAACTTTTTACTTCTAACACCATGGCCCGCAATACCCAAGTCAGCGCTGATCACAACGCCCCTCCCATCACCCGCATATTGGCCGAATTCGTGGTCAATCACCCAAGTCAAGGCTGGAGTGACGCAGTGGAGCACGAGGCTCACAGAACGTTTTTAAACTGGCTGGGTTGTGCGGTTGGCGCCGCTCACCACGAATCCACGCAAGCGGCTTTGGCAGCGGTTCAAATGCTCGAGCCAGCTAAGCAAGCCACATTGGCTGGTCTGGATCAGCGTGTGGACATGGCATCTGCAGCTCTCATCAATGGCATTTCCTCGCACACCTTTGATTTTGACGACACGCACCTCAAAACCATCATCCATCCTGCCGGCCCCGTGGCCTCTGCTGTAATGGCCTTGGCTGAGCACTTGGGCTCATCTGGACGGGAGGTGATTGACGCTTTGGTCTTGGGCATTGACGTGGCTTGCCGAGTGGGCAACTGCTTGTACCCTGATCATTACGACAGAGGTTGGCACATCACGGGCACGACTGGCATGCTGGGAGCCAGCATGGCCTGCGCCAGACTCTTGAAGTTAGATGTTCACCAAACTCAGATGGCTCTGGGCTTGGCCGCTTCCCAACCCATTGGTTTGAGAGAGCAGTTTGGCACCATGACCAAGCCCTTTCACCCTGGAGGTGCGGCAAGAGCCGGTTTGATGTCTGCATTGATGGCCTCCAAAGGCTTCACCTCTAGCCCCAAAGCACTCGAGGCACCCAGGGGCTTTGCGCAAGTTGTCTCCACCAAATTCGATTGGTCAGAGATCGATAGTGAACTGGGTAAACGCTTTGAGATCAGCTTCAACACCTACAAACCCTTTGCGTGTGGCATTGTGATTCACCCAAGCATTGATGCTTGCGTGCAACTCAAGAACAAAGGCATCAAGCCAGAACAAATTGAAAGACTTGACCTCAGAGTTCACTCTTTGGTGCTCGAGCTCACTGGCAAGAAGGAGCCTCAAGATGGGCTACAAGGCAAGTTCAGTGTGTACCACAGCTGCGCTGCGGGTCTCACCTTTGGTCGTGCGGGCGAAGAGGAATATGAAGATGCTTTGGTCAACAGAGCCGACATGCAAGCCCTTCGCCGCAAGATCAACGCGATTGTGGACGACAGCATCGATGAGGCAGCCGCTGATTTAACAGCTCACCTCACCGATGGTACAAGCCTCCATATCCGTGTCGACCACGCCATTGGCTCCATGGAGAACCCCATGACGGACAGTTTGTTGATGGGTAAATTCCACGCCCTGAGTGACGCCGTTTTGGGTGAGTCTCAAACCCAGGCCCTCATCGACCAATGCTGGACTTTGGGCAAAGCACCCAACTTGAAAGCACTTTTGGCACTTTGCATACCCAAAAAATAATACCAAAGAATTCATTGACAAAGTATCTGAATCAAAACTAAAATCTCCTATATGAATTTTTTAACTTCCATTTAGCAAGGGTGGAAGGGCTTTGAATTCTGATATTCATCAATGAATTCACGGGTAAACCCCAATCAATCCGTGGATTATTAGCACTCTTTTGAGTAGAGTGCTAAAATAGAGACCTTGCATGAAAGGACTTGTACCATGACTGCCATTGCTGCTTTACCAAACACATCATTGCCCATCAAGGCTTGGGGCTTGCTGCCTCCCCTTGGACATTTGGATGCATACATCTCTGCGGTGAACCGCATGCCCATGTTGACGCTTGAAGAAGAGCAACAGTTGGCTCGCCAATTGAAGGACAACAACGACTTGGAGGCTGCGGGTAAGCTCATCATGTCACACTTGAGACTCGTGGTCTCTGTGTCGCGTCAGTACTTGGGCTATGGACTGCCTCACGCCGATTTGATTCAAGAGGGCAACATTGGCCTCATGAAAGCAGTGAAACGCTTTGACCCCGAACAAGGTGTGCGCTTGGTGAGTTATGCCATGCACTGGATCAAGGCTGAAATTCACGAATACATTTTGCGCAATTGGAGAATGGTCAAAGTGGCCACCACCAAAGCACAGCGCAAACTCTTCTTCAATTTGAGATCCATGAAACAAGGCTTCAGAGCCGATGCTGATGAGGGTAGCACTCACAGAAGCGCTTTGACCGAAGCGCAAATTGAACAAGTCTCCAAAGACCTCAACGTCAAACGCGAAGAGGTCATTGAGATGGAGACTCGCATGTCGGGTGGAGATGTGCTCTTGGATCCGAGCAACAACGAGGACGGCGAAGAAAGCTTTGGCCCCATCGCTTACCTCACTGACGTGAACCACGAGCCCACTTCCATGATGGAGGCGCACGAGCGCGATGTGCTCTCCAGCGACGGCCTGCAAGCTGCACTCGCTACTTTGGATGAGCGTGCTCGACGCATCGTTCAAGAGAGATGGCTCAATGTGCGTGATGATGGTACAGGCGGCATGACACTGCACGACTTGGCCGACGAGTTTGGTGTGAGTGCTGAGCGCATCCGTCAAATCGAAGCTGCTGCCATGAAAAAAATGAAAGCGGCTTTGCTCGAATTCGCTTAAAACGATCACAACCACCAACCCAAACGAAAGAGGGCTTCAGTGTGAACTGAAGCCCTCTTTGTCTTTCATTGTGGACCACACCAAAACTAAGATTTGGCATCCTTCAAAAGAGTTTGGATATCCGCACTGAGTGCATCTTTGGGTGTACCGTAGCGAGAAAAGAGTCTCAGTCTGGCTTGGGTATCGTAGATATAGTATCCAGCCGTGTGCTCCATGGTGTAACTTGTGGGCGTAGGTCCATTCACACGGTCATAGTAAATGTTGAACTCT